>Ga0310690_10000047_pt1 | contig 262694 bp, 224 predicted proteins | sample AusTroGonzalo_MG_2_FD_207661 | JGI IMG/M metagenome (GOLD analysis project Ga0310690, IMG submission 207661) | Bovine rumen microbial communities from tropical cattle in Woodstock, Queensland, Australia - Gonzalo_04 (v2) (version 2) | ecosystem: Host-associated > Mammals > Digestive system >... | reverse complement strand
GCTTATAGATATTTTTCAAAATCAATTCTGGACGGAATTTTACTGCTGGTTGCATATCTGTCATCTTCAGAAGTAATCCAAACTTAAACATCTTCTTCAGTTTTTCAGATACTTGAGCAGTTACAATTGTTGAGATGACTTCATTCAGACGAAGTCGTTTGTTTTCATATGAATAAATATTAACGTCTGTAAATTCTGTCTGCAACACATAACGCAATAATGCAATCATATTCCGTTTGTCAATTTCTGGAATTGGTAATACATTTGCTGAGATTGTATCAAGCATTCTTGCAACATGCATTTCATAACAAGAACCGCGATGTTCAATGATATTATCATAGTATGATAATTGATAAATCCACCATTCAGGTGAATTCAATTGTTCCAATGTTTCTGGATTATACTTCTTAATCAACGGAATCGCCATGACCAAAATTGAACGAACATAATCGAATTCTTCCAGACCTTTACGATATGCACGAATGTAAATATCGCGGTCAGGAATAGGCTGAAAGTATTCATATTCATCTTTATCTTGCTCGCGGACATGGTCACAGAACTGTAATACTGGGTAAACTCCGAGATAGCAAAGTGGTCCAGGTATATGCATGAAGCATGCAAGAATCGGTTCCATGGTTGTGAAAATTTTAACCATTCCAACTTTGGACGTTACAAGATAACCATCCATTGAAGATTCTGTTGCGTCTTCATATTTTATCACAACTGGAAGCAATGATTTCAACGTGAATGAATTGTTTCCAGATGGATAAAGCAGCTTATCAACCAATTGATATTCAGAGTACAACTGGTGTTCAATCAAATAATTTCCATGTTCATCCTCAATCGGGATGTATAATTTGTTATGGACAACCTCTTCGACGATATTCTTATTTTTGTCACGTGCTCCACAGTATATATCAAATTCAAGAATACCAATGCGAGTATCTCCAATTGATTTTGTTGAAAGTTTGTCGCCGGTTTCACGCCGGCGGTATTGGATTTCTTCTGCCAACGGATGTGGATTCCATTTCCAATTGATGACATGTATGAATGGTGCAGGTATATCCTTGTCATATTTATATAGATTCAAGATGTTCAAAACTTCAATATCTTGTATTGCTTTTTGAACATAGCGCCAAAGCGGTTGATCTACACCAAGATCAACTTGAATCCCTGACATCGGATTGTGCATTTGTTTGATAACATAGTCAATCACAATAATCACCTTCACTTTCTTGAATTTGGGAATTGTGTAGTAAAAGAGTGTTACATTCCCAAGCACAAAAATTATACATATACATGAAAATTATTTTTTTTCGAAAGGAGGAATAAAGAATGTCTGATATACTTCGTATGAGAACAACTCCTGCTTCTCCTGATGCTTTACGTCAACTTTTGCAATTATCCAAAAGCTTTTATAATCTCCATACTTCAAAGTATTTTGGGTATGAAGATTTGGATGGTTTGCAATATGTTGGAACATCAGAAAACTTTGGTTCAGAGATTCTGATTGAAACACGGAAATTACGGATGAATCGTCCACCAGAAAAAATAATTCATCCGTCAGAAATGTTATCATACTTTTTTAATATATCACATTCAGATTTTATCAATGTATATCCTCAACAGAATTTGTTGATGGGTTGTGTGAAAACTGACGTATTATTACCAAATCATGCATATGGCTTGAAATTTACAGATGTAACAATCAGATATTTCGCAAGAGCAGAAGCATATTCAGATCAGAACTCGTGTATATCTGCATTTTATTCAACATTGACAAATCCTGTATTATTGATTGATGGTGATGAATATCCATTATATGTCGGAAATGAAGATAATACTGATGAACATGTCACATGGTATTTTGCAATTAATCAAACGACAAGAGACAAATCGATCTATGACATGTATAATAGAATATTAACAATTCATGATCTAACACAATTTATTGATTTACCTGCATTATGGTTGTGCACTTCTGATATGAGAATACTACCGCCAATGCGGTGGTATCAAACACAACTTGTTGTACCGGAAAATGAAAGTATTCATTGGGATGATTTACCGTATGCTGGTAATGAAGATTATTTCCATCGACCATTACTTGAATTTGGTGTGAATGGAAATGATACAATTCTTTTATTCCCATATATGTATGGAATTGAAAATGTTCCCGATCCATCATTCAGTACTGGATTTTGGTATGTAAAAGTATATGGTGATTTTGTTGGCACAACACATGATGAATACAATTTAAATACAAAAGTGACACGGATTGGATTCATACATTGTCCGACAGAATCATTTACAGATGAACCAGATTTCGAATACTATTCATATTATGATGATAAATATGTAAAAGTATCGTTAACAGAATTCAATTTACCTGAAGAACTGAGATGGACTTTCAGAAAACCTGTAAATGGTGATTATGATTATGATCCTTCTGGAATATACAATCCCATTGTTGCATGCATGTTTTTGAATGGATTTGAAAACAATGTTGTGCATTCTTTAAATGAACGCAAAGTTTTCTATCCGATGTTCAAAGTATCATTCAAAGACGAATATTATCATCCATATGAATCTGAAATCAATGCAATGAATGCGGGTATTCATATTGATAATTCAACGGATTACACAACGAATGCTGTTGATAAACGTTTCGGCATAATCCGTAATTTATGTGAGTTTGATGGATTACCGTCATACTATAAATATTATCTCGACAGAACGATTCATCATGCACATGTTGAAATGTATGCAATTCGTGACGATGCAAATGTACGAAATCAACATGCAATGGATAAACAAACTGCTGCAATTATATTGGATTCGGGTGTACCAATTACAGATTATGCAGCAATTACAAAAGACATGAAACCTGTAATCAAATATCAAGGTCCTCATACGTTTACATATGTCACCGACGAATCTGCAATCGTATCAAAAATGAATTTCTTATCAGATACAGGTTTTATTGATAGAAATCATTTTTGTGACGTTACAATTCCTGGAGCAAAATATACACATAAATTTGTATATCATGGAAATAGATTCTTCTCAACTGGTATTATTGAATTCGATCCAGATACAGAATATGGTCGAGGATATCTGATCACAAATGATGGCGCAGCATACGAAAATAACGCCACATCGAAAGTTCAAAAAGCACCAAGAACTGCGGCAAGAATATGTGATATTCCAACATCATTTGTTCAGTTACAAAATATCACCAATTTATCACCTACATTAGTTATTGATCCAGATTATGTTCGTTCATATGCATCATGGAATGACGAAAAATATTTAACATTATGGAATTATTGCCAATCCGATTGGTATGCACCATATCAATATCGTTCAACAGCACGTTTACGTTTTCCATCAATGGCACTTTTGACATCACCGATGTATTCATCAAAAAGTAATGTTATCGACACATTTGGAGATGTTCGTATTCCAAATCGTACAGTCAACGTTTCTGATTGTGAATTTACATTGTCATCCGGTGGTGCCGGATATCATGTTGATGATACTTTTGGTTTCAATATCGGTGGTTTATTCTTCAGAGGAACTGTAACCGCAACAGAACCAATTCCTGGTGATCCAGACGGTAAAGAACGTGCATTTGATTTTGAAATGGAAATCAATAGAGATATCCCAGGACAACCTGAAACAGATAATGTTGAAATTCCATTCGCAAATATTGGTGAACGCGAAACATATCGCCCTGCAACAAAGTTAACTGGTAGCGGTAATGGAATTGTTATCAAACTGACCGTTCCACAAGAAATCTGGGATTATCGTGATTCAACAGAAATCGGTTATCGCAAATTACCAAATGAAAATTTATTTGCATTTGTCAGAGATGATATGAATCGTGGTATTCATGCTATTAAATATGATTATGAAAATGAATGTTGGAATCAATCATCAATGATACAAATCACAGGAGATCTTTCAATTGGCAATCCTGCATATGAAGATTTGACAACTGTTGAACGTAGAACTTTACTCGGTTCTTATTTGTATAACATGTTTACCAATCGAAACTTAGAAGAAGATTTCATTTTACAATATACTTCTGGTGAAAAGACAATTGATATAGATACAAAAATTTGTTCATATCAATATCCAGAAATGACAATCGAAAAATTAATAACAGATCCAGAAGATTTGCATAAACTGATATCTGATAATGGTTTGAATAAATGGAATAGTTTTGTTGCAGCTGTTCCAAAACTTGAAACACAAAGTGATTATGACCAAGAAAATTATTACACAATTGCTTGGTCATATGACATGAATGCATCATATATTAACGGAAGATTTGGAAATGGTAATTTAATATTCCCTAAGTTTTCCGGATTAAATATTTCATCATATGACAACTCATGGTCTTCTATTAAATTTACAATTGCGAATAATCTAATGATATATCCATTTATGTATGATATCATGCATGCAACATATGATGAATATTTATACAATTATGGCCAATTGTCATTACAAACGAGCTCTGTGATATCTTTGGCATCTATTTTGAAAATAGATTCCGAAACATATCCTTCAGATGCTGCAAGACTTCATAACATCACAAATCTGAATTATAATTTATATCGATTTGATCATATGAAACCATTTGAACAACTAGAAGAATTGAGAGTTCAATTATCTGAAATGACATCTTCTGAGTTGTATGATTATATTCTCGAAAAGTTTGGATCTAATACTGATATTTCAAGATTGTATTCTTATACAGAATTGGAATACGAGGTTGGTCAAACTTATCAACGAGATAGCTTTATTGTATATCCTAACATAATTACAGTTCCATATGAAGAACGTAAACCATATATAGGTGACACAATCGTCGTTGATATAGAACGTAATATGTATCGTGTTGATCATACTTATGTGTCTACATCACTTGAATATGATAAAGCAAATAATTTGATTATTCCAATTGGGGTGAAACCAACTGGAATGTCTGCAACTTTATATACTGCAACGAAAAACTTTGTTGCGTCAAGTATCGAAGATGACACATCAAATGGAAATATGAAATACGTTGGTCCAAGTACAAAATTCAATACAATGGTTGATTATGTCATATCCAGAACATATCCTGCATCTGTATATGATAATCCGGATCTTGTGTTATTTGCAAGAAAAGGACAGAGTATGAAGATTCCAAACAATACACCAATCGGTGGATTTGTTCCTCTTGTAAACGTGCTTGATATAAATGTATCAACACATGGTACACAACGAACGGTTGAACCATTATATGTGTTTAGACTTGAACCAACACCCACAATGCCTATACCTGATCTTACTAAATTTAGAATGTATAAAAATGGTGAAGATATTTCTGAATGCACCATGTTGATTGTACATCATGAATCAGGATATCGAAAGTATACATTCCATGATGGAAAATGGGAATGGGCATATGTATGATAGAAAGGAGTGATTGTCATGAATCCTAAGAAAATAAAATGGTATCTTGGTGCATCATCATTTGCAATGATCATGGAACAGGATCGAAAACATTGGTTATTGAAAACCGATAAAACGAAAAAAGTTCAAGATACTGTAACTGGTGATGTATTTCAAGGTCGCATTGATAATCTTGGTTCAGACATCATTATCGAAACTGAAAAGTTATATACAAAAGACGTCGTTGTCAATAAGGGCACATTCTCTTCGGAGAATGTGTCCGATGTCTTTGATCTTGCAAAATCAGTATGGTCATATATTCCGGAAATGAATGGATTACATTTCTTGCGTTTGAAATCAATTAATCTGTTAATGAATGACGAATACCATAATTTCAGATTAAAACTTTCAAATGTTGAGGAATGTTATATACCGATTGCTCCGGATCAAACAGATTCAGATGTGTTTGTATATAAATGGTATAAAACATCTGAAACTCCGATTTTGCAAATGCTGGATGCAAATGATCAATGGACAATTGAACAACCCATCGAATTTTCTGAAGGTGTAACGAATCCAGTATTCTATTTCCCTGCAGATGAAGTTTTACAGCCTATCCAGGCAGACATTGAGTCAGCAACGTTAACAACACCTTTGATCACTGATCCAAATATGATTGGATTCCCGTTAGCATGGTTTACATGTGATGAATCCAATATTGGACCAAGTATCCAGATTGAAAATAATGTTGTTTCTGGTGCACAAACTGGATCAAAGTTACTGACAATGGGACATCCCGGTGATGTATATCCATATAGATGTAAATTGTATCCAGCAACTGGAATTGATACAGAGTCTGTTCCATCTGGAACATTATCAGATTGGGATCTCGTCTGCAGTGCTCCAGCAATCGGTGAATTCAATGATACACCTGCCGATTTCTCAAAATCAATTAAATATGTTGCATTCAAGAATACAAACAATAGTGATCAACAAATTATCAAATTCACAAGTGAAAAAGGTGCAAATTCTGTCACTTTAAATCCAAACGCAGGATGGGTTTACCAGCAAGATGGTTCATACAGTGTTTCGGTTGAAACATTTGTGAATAATCTGTATGGAACAGAAGAGCCATTAATTGCGGCATTTGATGTTCGTCTTGATGAGAATATTCCATTTGAGACGAAAACAAATGATATCGGATTTGCTGGAATCAGTATGGGTTCTTCAAAAAATTTTCCTGATCAACAACCACGTTATCCGCATGATTTAACAAATCTGGAAGGATTACCTGATTGGATTCGTAATAATGATGAGAATTTAACACCTCAGCATCTTTCTGTATATGCTGCACATAATACTCCATTCTACAAACCAGAAGATCAATCAACTCGTCAAATTGCTGGATTGATTATGGATCCTGGCGTGGAACGTACATATGATACAAATTTTCACCCAGGACAATACAAAATTAAAAGCGTCTCCGTTATATCAGGCGGAACGGGTTATAATCACAAAATGAATGAACAAGTCGTTGTTCATGGTTATTATAATTCGAATGATGGAAAGTTCTATGAAGAATTAACGTATGTGACAGAAATCACACCTGATCCAGGTAAATTATTCATTGATAAATTAACAGAATTTAATTATCAATATAATGAATTATCTTCACAATATATCCGTTTAACAGATTTCAATGCAGATTTATTAAGTGATCATAATAGATTTTGGGTCAATTTAAATGATGGATCTCGTGGAAGAACATTATTTGAGATAACATCAACTGATGAATTTGGTGTTGTATCTGATGTTCAACCAATGTATGCAATATGGGGATATTACAATTCAGCAGATTATAATTTCTACGAAGATATGTCGTATACAATATTGATTGAACCAAGTATGAATAATGTTTATGTTGACAGATTAACATTGTTTGAGTATATTTATACACAGAATCACAATTATCTTCGAATTGATGCAGAAGATACTGTCAAAGATATGGTATATGGTTATTATGATAATGACACAGATCGTTTCTATGAAGATAATACAAAACAACATGAAATTGAACCTGAATATGGAAAACTTTATTTCGATATGGGCACTGGAACAGTTTATGATTATATTGCTCCAGGTGAATTCTCACAAATATCAAGTTTGAAATCCGGATCAGCAAATGAAGAAACATATGATCCAATGACACTCACAGGAAATCATCTGACAACAAAATGGCTGTATGATAATGAGTATGATATTAATGAATTAATGGAAGTCCGTAATGCACAATTATCCGGTACAGGTGATGGTTTAATGCAAGACGGAACCCCATGGTGGTTGCACACATTCACAACCGGAATTAATTTGGTATTGGCAATTGAGATGGAACAGATTGAAGAAATCGAAGCACCATATACAATTGATGATGTCGATCCATCTCAGATCGGAAGAGTTTATGTTCTTTCGAATGATGATCCAAAATATATCAATAATGCAACTGCAAAAAATCCAAAACCTGAAAGAACAATTGCACGTATCTGCGATATTCCTGTATCTGTCATGCAATTATCGAACATTTCAGGTTTAGCTCCAACATCTGTTGTTGATAAGCAATATGTCCGTTCAGAAGCATCATATACAGAACGCGATGAATATTTCTTACAGAATGGAGCAAAGTCAAGATGGGTTCGTCCAACAGCACTTGATGCAGAGGGTATTCCGATTTATACAGGAGAACCAGATACACAATCAAATGAATTTGTATTTGATTCCATGGATTTGTTGAATCAAGTTGACCTGATGTATCATAATGATTTCAGAGAAATTACAAATCTGAATCGTGGTGTTGATCCAAATGACGTATCTGTTGGATATATCGCAGATGGCGGTTCAGGATATAGTGAAGGATCATCTGGAACAATTGTTGTTGGTGGATATTCATTCACATATGTTGTGACTGCAGTATCAACAACAGGATCTGTTCTGTCGGCAGAAATCGCATCAAATGATTCATCAGATACAAGAATCAATCTTGCAAACTTCAATTTTGTATCAACAGAAACGTCATCCGGTTTGACACTCCCATATGGTACGTCACCAAATAATCGATATAATGCATTTTCTGGAACAGGATTAAAGATTGCATTACAGATTGCAAATTATGCAGAATTAATTCCAAAGAAAGGATTATTATTCGATGATTTGTTTGCATTCGTTTCTGATTTTGATGGAATCTGGTATGTTACGCATCCAGGTAATGAATGGGTAAAACAACAATTGATTGCACAATCATATGCATCAGAAACAGCATCTGTCAGAGGTGAAGTATCATTACGTGATTCTTATATCAATTCAATTCTTCCGTCAGCACGAACACTTCCTGTGAATCCGATGAAAGAATATGCAACAGATGTTCTTTTGAATGTATTTACAACAGCATCATCCATTAATGTTGTTGATACAAATTGTACACCTGTACATGTTCCTTCAACAGCAGCAACATCAGATACTGACATGTATGATGATCTTACAGTTGTCGATATCAATAAACTGTATTGTCGTGGCGTCAAACAATTGCATGCAAATTATCGTAGTGAATCTGCAGTATTGCAAAAAATTAAAGAAGACGGTGGTATGATATTTGATTCATACATCTTCTGGAGATGGCTCGACCAATCTGATTCATCTAACTTTGATTTCATTTATGGTGTGATTCATCGTTCATTGAATAACCTACAAACAACTGATTCAACATCAACATTACCAGGAAATAATCTGACAACAGACAAATATGTTCATACCAATACACAAACAACAATCATGTGGAATGTTCCACATGTTGGTCCAATGGTTTGGATGTTTGATCCCAATTCAGAACTTCATGAGAAGTATTATGTAAACGCACATACACGTGAATTATATGTCGTTCGTGAATATTTTGATTGGGGTAATATTGAAATCATTGATACAGCTAATCAAACAAAATATAGTTTGATTAAGAATGAATCCGGTACAGCAAAAACAGCATTTAATATTTACACAAATAATCCAGTATATTCATCAGCATCAACAACAGACGATATTTATCAACAACCAGGATTCACAAAGATTGTCAATATCAATGAAGAAGCACGTCGTTTGTCACAACCGAAGGGTTCATGGAGATTGGTATTCCCAAGTATTCTTGAAACCGAAACATTCAAATTCATGAGTACGGATGGTGAAGACCCACGTGAATTTACACCAGTAAAAATGACAATCCTCCGTGGTTCAAATATTTCAAATACAACAGATGTTTTGAATTCGGATGGTGATCCTGTAAATTACAAAACATTATTAATTGATGAAAATACACAAACTGGAAGAGTTGATTTAAGATTATATGATCAAGAATCACACAATTGGACGAATGTCTAAATAAAAAATAAAGATGAAGCGGGGCATTGCCCCGCTTCATTATTTCAAAAAAAAAATGTGCATGGAGGTACTGCGTCCATGCACGGAAAATAAGGTCACATAAAATCATTGAAAGTGAAGACCTATTTATCAGCACAAAACGAGTGTGACCTTGAAATTTTATGCTGATACGAATTAAAAGATTTTGTTGGTTGTGGTAGTAGGATTCGAACCTACGAATGTCAGAGTCAAAGTCTGATGCCTTTCCCCTTGGCGATACCACAATAAAATTATTGGTGTCACCGACACCTAACAACGTGAGCTTCACAACCTCCCACGTTGTTAGGGTACATCCGGCGACATGACATAGAACATGATTCAAGCTGATGTTAAACATGTGGACCCATTACCTTTACGGCTCTTTCCGCCTATCTATCCAACACAGCAGGGAAAGAATTTAACTCGCGGCTATGCTCATTGCAAACATACCACAGCTTCATGTTCGAAGCACGTAACGGGAATCGAACCCGTATACCCAGCTTGGAAGGCTGGTATTCTACCATTGAACTACACGTGCAAATTGACTGTTTTTTACATTTCTATAGCGGGGAGGCTAGTCAGCATGCTAGACAAACCTCTTCTGGTACTCATTCGTTACCTCTCTGAAACATTCAATAGTGCAAACCCGCCGTGTAAACTCCTCATGCTGGAGTCTTATGGGAATGGAACGCATTCGATATGGCGCCGTCGAACGCGATCCGGCATAAGCAATTGGTGATGGTCAGGAATACTATCGTATTAGCGATTACGCGCGTAATCGTTTATTACCTCATTTTGTCACGGATATATCAGACGCTGTTCTCGAGTGACAGACCGACATATCGTCAAGATAGACCATCATCATCGTTTTTCGTAATGTCCGGTAACCTCATTGATGTAACCCGGACAGAGCCTCGTGCCAATGTAAAGCGAGTACAGGATGCTCGTGACCTATTGGCAAGATTTTCTTTTCTAAACCTAACTATCCTAGTGCAGATGTTAGGAGGTTTGAATGAATAAGGAAGAATCCACCCGAGTGTATGTGGGCGGAAGAAGTAAGCGGATCCAGGGTAAACCGCATGTATGTAAACCCCTGGTTACATATATAATACTGTAGCACGGTGTCCGTGGTTGTTGTTGTTGTCCTCGTGTCATGCGAGAACATAATGGCAGATAAAGACAATTATTGGACACAGGTTGGGGGTACCTTTAAACCCCGGTGAGGTGCTTATAGAAAAGCAGATATTATATACATATTTTAGGAACCTGATCGACATTTTCGTATCAGCTTGTACTGGAACAGAAAGCTGATAAAACTCATCGGAATCGTCAGGCGGTTTGATTGAATGGAGAATACTTGATGACGGAGGTGAAGGGATTTGAACCCCTGCGACGCTTTCACGCCCTATCGGTTTTCAAGACCGAACTCTTCAGCCTCTTGAGTACACCTCCAAATATTATACAGTATTCTCGTCAAATAATAATTATATGGATGGGCTTTCAGGGACTCGAACCCTGGACCAACCGGTTATGAGCCGGGAGCGCTAACCAACTGCGCTAAAAGCCCGTAAAATATCAATATACGACAGCGAATGATGGGGTGCTATCACCGCCGTCGTATATCGAAAGTACTCTTACACATGCAGCCCGTGTTCTCTGAAACAATTGCTTCAGAAAATACAGTGTAAGAGATTGGTGCTGGTGACGGGAATCGAACCCGTATGATGTATCCACCGAGGGATTTTAAGTCCCTTGCGTCTGCCAATTCCGCCACACCAGCAATTATATTTAAAGTATTATACTTTACGAGACACAACATAACGCCTCAAAACAATGCATTTACAACACCAGACTAGACCATACGTCACTTCGCATTTACATTACTGCGCAGTGCAGAATCATACGCTACCGTACCACCGCATCATAGAAAAATTTAACGGCGTCATGCTTTTTACACATGACGCCGTTAAATTCAGACAAAGTTATCTCATCGGGAAGTCGTCTTCCTCGAGTTTGACTTTGTCGATGTATTCTTTCCATTGGTCAATTTTTTCCCAGGTGAAACGCCCATATCCGGCGTTTCGCCATTGACCAGTGCCATGGATCTTTCCGTAATCCAGACACTCAATCACGAGTTTCATTCCGTCCAGAGTCTCCGTACGGAATGTGACTTCACAAGTCGTACCTTCCGGCACAGTTTCGGATTTTGCCAATGCAACGCGATCACCCTGCATGGTAGCTGCTCTCAGCGGTCTCTGAAGGGTGTCAATTGCTTCTCCTTCCGGTAAATCCAGATTGATAAAAATTGGCGACACAAAGATTCTGTCGTCGATTTCCTTAATATAGGCCGACATACCCTTGATCTGGGTGCCGTCAACCTTTGCCAGAGCTCTTGATCTGGACTTCAAAAAGCCCAGCCAAGTATACCCCTTCAACTGGGGTTGCATCGGATTATCCGGATTACGGAGAAAGACAGTCATGCCTTTCTCATCCACCTCGGCAAGACCGAGACGTTCGATTTCGGCAGCACGGGTCTCGTCATTGGCGAGACTAGCCAGATACTCAGAATAAATCTGAGGATCATTGGCATTTGTTGCCAACAACGGTGAAATGAATGTAATCTTTGCAGATAAATAATATGCGATGCGGGGTGCTGCAGAAGCAGCTTTTTTTGCGGATGTTTTCTTTGCGGTTGTTTCAGTTGCCATAATGGTCTTCCTTTCTGGGACTAAGCCCTTACAAAATTAAAATAAACTTTACTTCCGAAGGTATAATTGTCCTTCGGATCACCATAATGATATATATATGAAAATCATAAAAATTTTCATATATAATCCATAGCTATACCTTGACATTACAGGACCGCACGTCACGGCTCTAAACCTTGCACTTACTTGACTAAACTTGACAAAATCGTACATTACCTTTACTCAGCTTCACGTCACGACACGAAACGCTACGTCACAATTGCGGAACAATACATTCACTGTACAGTACAAGACATAACATGACCCGACTCCACAACACCAGGCTTCACACTTACTTGACTAAACCAAACCTCGCCTCACCATTACGAAACGACACGAAGCTGTACCTTACCTTTACTTGACGAAACCAAACTTCGCCTCACCATTACGAAACGATACGAAGCTATACCTTACTGTACGCCGCTTTACCTTGACAACGCATGAATGCACAATATCGAACGTTACCATACATTCACAATACAATCGAAACACGACAGAACCTTTACAACACAAAACGTCACGCGGCTTCACAATTACCTGACGGAACCAAACAAGACGTCGCTTCATTATACCTATACTTTACACGATACAACGGTACCTGATCTTGCGCCACTTTACAATTACGACACTTCACTCAACGTCATGCCGCGTCACTTGACAAACACTGAACCGTTACGTTACCCTATCACACGGCGATCAGCTTTGCTCTACATTTGCATTGCTTTACTGAATATCACAAGACGTGACCACACCTTTGCGAGACAGCACCTTATCTTACGACACCTTACCTTTGCGATACTGAGTAATACACCACTCCGCTTTGCTATTCATTTACGATACAATACCTGTACATCACTATTCCGCACCCTATTATACAATACAGTACCTTCACCAAACTTCACCCTACTGCACGGGACAATTACTGGACCACACCAGACTGTACGCCACGGTGCGTAACATTGACTATACTACACCTCCACAGGACATAACCATACCATGCCTCCACAGGACATAACCATACCATGCCTCCACAGGACATAACTATACCATACCTGACGTCACCATTACATGACTAAATGATACTCTACATAACGACACTAAACCATCACTGCACATTATACCACAATACTTCACAATACCAGACCATCACAGAACATCATGCTACCGAACATTGCTCTACCACACCTCTACGGCACGCTACAGTACGATACCGTACCGAACAGCACAGCACCATGACACAACGGTACCACACACAACTGAACCGAACACAACCCTACCATGACCGTACAATACCTTTGCTTTGCCAAACACGACGCCACGATACTAAACCCCACCAATACCGAACAGAACTTTGCACTGCCATACCACAGCTAAGCATTACCACACCTCACCTTACAATACACTATTTTGCCATAGCTGCACGGAATTCTGCTGTATAGTACCTTGCCTGTACACAGTATTTAGTCAATGATCGTGTTCCATCGCCGCCATTTGGTTTCGGCGATCGTATTCATGGCAAGATTATATTCATGCCACCCAGGTTTGTAAAACCTGGACACGATGTTTTCAGGACTTGATGTCAGACCACGAATGTACACATATTCGGCGATTAAACCGATGGTCTTTGCACCGAAACCTTCCGGTCGATGTGCGGCAATAATGAAATTCTTCAGCTGTGCTTCGGTTGTGATACCAACTTTATCCAGCTTCGTTAAAGCTGGCGACACACCCGCGTTTCCGAGTACATTCGTGAAGATATCTCGGTGAATATCATCTGGTGAGTCCCACATGATGTCATTGTGTGTGCTCCGATCAGGAACAGTGACCAATGCCCGCATTTCTTTCAATGCATTCAATGCGACGGATTGCATAGCATCATCGGTCATTGGATCGCTGGCTGTCAATGCCAGACGAATGAATTTTTCGACGTCACTTATGATGTGCCCGTCGACTACTAAAGTCACCATTTCGTCACATCTCCTTTCCATTTATACCAATCCCCATACTGGTCTTGATACTTGATATTATTCGCCGCGCAGTACGCGCGGCAAACATGTTGGATATCTTCTTGTGTAACGTATACGATATATGATTCTGAATATTCAGAATTATGCCGAAATATATGTTTGAATTTGTCACATACAGTTTCGGCAAATTCTATTGGAATCAAATAAGAATATTCGCCGTCGTATATTCCCTCGATATCGTACGGAGTCCCATCAACATCAACCCACACACAGTGGGAATACGGTGCAGCCCACGCAATGTGACCGCGAAGGAAAGCTGCTTTCAACATTGATGCGAAATAATAACAATATCCACATCCGAAAAACTTGTGAATGACATTACGTTCTTCACAAGTTTTTCCGTCGAAAATATGGTGGATAAAGTATAAGACTTCATCTACCGAAGTTTTCTTATTCATTTCTCATGATCAGTCCTCTCCTTATTACACACAACCGTTACGTTGCTGAGTCACGAAGCGCCATACTGTGCCTTACCATTACTTTACTAAACACCACAGTACTGCACGGAACAAGACTTGACTCGACCGATACAACACATTGTTGCACTGTACTAATGCTCAACCAAAGCGTCACAAAACACCACGGAGCCTTGCTTTCCGGCACCTTGACAATACATTGACATACGTTATTATGCCACACCACACCTTGCCGTCACTTTACTCCGCAGAACTACTCCCTGTATCGCTATCGATGACTTCAGTATTTTAATCTTAAGACGGTTCGAGCCACAAATGCACTTCTGCATTTCCGTCATGCTCCCATGGACAATCCGAATACTCGATAAAATACACATCAACAACATCATAGTCGCGACATGCATCATCCACGAAATACCAGCCGGTCATGGTTGGATATTTAGTAAACTCAAGCCATACACGGGTTCTGCCATTAATATTATACCCATAATCTTCTTGCACTCGACGACATGCAACCGAACCTTTTATTTCATCAAGTTTCGGTGAACAATCGAGAAGCATACGACCGGAGCCCCCGGGACACGGATTAGCTCCTTCTCCGTGATAGTAGGTTGCGCGGAAGAAACCGTAATCAACAAACCTATCCTTGATATCGTGTGTCGCGGTTGTAGTTGTCGTTGCTTCCGTCGTTGTTGTGATTACAGTTGTCACCGTCGTAATTGTCGTTGTTGTGGTCGTTGTTGCCGACGTGGTTGTTGTCATTGTTGTACAGGTTGTCGTTTCTTCGATAGATGATAATTCGTTCATATTTTTGTTTGATGAACCATATGCCAATAATATGACAGTAATAATCAGGCATACTGTTAACAGTATGCCCAATATCAAGTTTTGTAACTTATTCTTTGTAATCGTCTTCATCATCGTCTCCTTCTCCTATATATGTGAACGATCCGTCATCGTTCTCCTGACAAACGTCTTTTATGTCAGAATCGTCTTCTTTGATAGGATTGATTTTGTTTAAGCAATCCTGACAAATGGTTATGTGGATATTTGTTTTGGTTTGGATATCATGTGATTCGTCCAAATTGATAGGTTTATGACACACATCGCAATGAAGACCATATATAGAATTTATACTGAATTTCATTGCTTTGATATATTCATCCATGAGTGATGTGGCCGAAACTGAACTGTCATATTTAGATTGATCAGTTTCTGTAACTTTCACATTCGGATGGTAATCTTCAGCAGGTTCATCCGGATCTTCCATCAATTGATGCCGCAGCAGCATAAGAAAATCACGTAAATCTGCTTCGGTGAAATCCGCACGATTACACCAATTATCACGGCCATAATGATACATTTTGTACCATCCAATGATGACACCGGATGGTACATGAAGAATAGAGACTTCGGCGTCTTCATCTCTCCAGATTTTGAAGTCTCCGACTACTCCATCGTCAGTACCATTGGCAGCATCTTCGAATCTCTCAAATGCTTCTTCATTTGAAGCGATTAATGATGAAAACAGTTGAGAAAATTGTTCCCGATTGAAAATATAGGATTTCATATTCCGGAGTTTTGGATTCCGAATATAGTATTTGCCCTCCGGATTGTAATTAACCGAGAACGGTTTTAAATCCGGATTACCTGACCAAACCTCTTCAGTGTTTGTACAAATTATGACATCACCATCATAATCACATGCAAACAATTCTTGGAGATTAGATCTGGTTACAAATTTATATCCGATTTCATTTGGTGGACAGATAATGATTTTGTCTATGATATATGATGTTTCACCGGTTGAGACGTTCTCAACTTCATGACATCCAAAATCATAACAGTATACAGTAGCGGCCGAATCATCGTCCCATAATTTGTTCAAATCTATGGATCCGATTGTCTCTTGGTCAACCAGAAAACCGAGCACATTATGCTCAATGACCGGTGCCTTGCTTAATGTTAATAATAATTCTCTTTTCATTTTTTGTTTTCCTCCTCTTTTATCTCTTTCGAGATGTAAAATTTCAAGGAACAAGATTCACTTCTTGTTCGTATTAATTATATACATATGAAATCAAAAAAAAAAAGAATGATAAGGGGCGCCGAAGCGCCCCATCCCATATGTTTTATTAGCTCCCGCTGTAGGACTTGAACCTACGACCCAATGATTAACAGTCATTTGCTCTACCGACTGAGCTAAGCGGGAATAAATGCTGCTGACAGGAATCGAACCTGCATGCCCGAAGACATTGGAACCTAAATCCAACGCGTCTGCCAATTCCGCCACAGCAGCATACAAAATTGACAGAGATTTAGACACAATTTGTCAATCACCCGTTCATAGCAACTCCTCCATATATGCGGAGGCCTGCACCGTAATCGGTCAGATCCGCCGAAAGCGGGGCACCAGTCTACTATAAACACCAACTGAATACAACATGTCTTGTGCAGCTGTAGGATCCCTCACACATCAGCATCCGGATACTGGTATATGAGTGTTCTTTATTTGAACTATGATCGACAAATCGTATCTCAGGAAAACGTTAGGGCGCTTTCCTGTCATAATGCTTCATCATGTATGCGATTGTTTACATCGACTCTTTCAACGATCCGCATATGATTCATTCAGGTCCTGCAGTACCGTCAACATGAACCGTTTTTTATCACCATTTAAACTAACATGATTCTGCATTAGATGATCCATCAGGGATTTGAACCCTGGACCCTCTCCTTAAAAGGGAGATGCTCTACCTACTGAGCTAATGAATCGTTTGAAAGACCTGCTGAAGGACTCGAACCTCCGACCTCACTCACTCAACGCGCGCTTACCATCTGCGCTAACAATGGTATTGGATCCTAATACCATGTGCCGGACTTGAACCGACGACCTCGTCCTCGAGTGTGTTCATGACCAACTGAACTAAGCAGATCATAATCGTCAAAACAGTTTGCATCACTGCGGCAGTACAGAATTGTTTAACCATCCACAAATCAGTGCAGTCTACCCGTTTATCTGCAGCTAACGGAACCGCGTAACATTATGAGATTCCTAAGGAAGTTCCGCTCATAACCCTGACGGCACTCACTCCATTCACCTGACACACTTATCTTGACGATGAAGACTCGAGATGGATTTGAACCACCGGTCTCCGGGTTGCAACCGGATGCCTTACCACTTGGCTATCGAGTCAGAAGGACTGTGTGGGATTCGAACCCACTGCAACGACGAGCGTGCGCACGGCGCCGTGCCACCCAGATTTCAGCCCCAAACTATTGTATATTGTGTCTCAGACAATTACGTACACCGGATGTCCATATCCGGTATGCCGGTTTGCTAGTGCCCGGTACTTCCCACTCATCAATAGTCCTAGACTCATAAATCGTTTCGGTGACACCGTATGTCCCACGCCCGTTAGGAGGTCTAAAACAATTCACAGTCTTCGTCTCATCTTTCCGATATACTATTGTAACTGTGTATACCCGTTTACAGGGTGCTTTTTAATCAACGCACACATCCGTGTTCGGCCAGAAGCCCCAGATGCTATTGTTGATCCCTTTCGCTCGCCACTACTCGGGAGATGGTCGTATCATCCATTTCGCTGCACGGTGATCTCACCATCGTCACTAAACAAGCAAAATGACAACGGTGTCTTCCGTGACTAACATAGTCGCTTATAGGCTAATTTCGACCAGGCGCCTCTTACTATCGCCATCACACATACAAGGTGTCGTACTCGTCCGATACTAGGATTGCATCTTGTTTGATTATTCTTATCCTTTTGCACTGCAACGATTACCTTGTACCTCTCGCCATCCATCTGCATAACGCCAATGTCGACCGTGATTACGATATATCGAAAAGATTTGAATCGGAGTGACAGGATTCGAACCTGCGATCATCTGTTCCCAAAACAGACGTGTTAGCCAGACTACACTACACCCCGATCTATAAGAATTGAGCAAACATTATCTGGGGGGATTCGAACCCCCGTACTCCCCCTCGCGATTGCGAGTTTTAACCCAATACCCTGCAGAGTATTCTGGGTGGAGAGTCTTCTCTACTTACTGAAAGTAGACTGCTTTTGACCTCTTGCATACAGATAACGTCGACGTTATAACATGATTTACTTAGGATCTAGAATCGGACAATCCATCTTTTCTAGTTGGATCAATGCATGGCAGTCGATACTCCCCAACCAGTTAGTTTCGATCACGATATAAAATCACGATTCGCGCTTTCGCCAACCGCTCTCAATTTAATGTTATTACTCGTCGAGATATTTAATAATCTCTTGAAGTCGCTTCTTGAATGTCTCTTTGTCTTCTTGAAAAATCTTCGTCGCATACGGTAATGCGACTACTTTGCATTTGTACTTCTCTCTGAGTTGGTGTATAACTTCGCGGATAACATCTGTTGTTAACCCAGGAACACCATCGTCTCTTGTATCAACATATACAACCAGAAGATCCTCGGGTTTCAGATCATACAAAATCGTCATGTCGATATTGTCAGGTTCTTGAATGGTTCTGCTCCTCGCCTCCCAATACATATGGAAGTGAATCTGGCGGAATTTCCGATAATCGTCAGATGTTTTTGACATACCATCATCTCCTTTACAATAAGAATATTTGAAGATATGTGACGGGAGTCGAACCCGCACCACCGACTCAAGGGCGTCCCTTGAGTCGGTGCTTTCACCTGTTCAGCTACACATATCCGAGGCGATGCATCGCCTTGAATCAACGCAAGGGTTTTTCCCTTAAACTACGCAGTTTCATTGAGGGACCGCGAAGAGGTGCTGGAACCTCTCATCTCTTGCGCCGAGTGCTGGTAGTGGGACTTGAACCCACACGGTATCGCTACCAACGGATTTTGAGTCCGTCACGTCTGCCAATTCCATCATACCAGCATTTCACGTATCTATATGTGTATAGATACGTGAGATATTATTATAACCAATATCCACCATCGGGATCGTCATCCCAATGTTGAATACTGGATTGCCGGACACGTTTTGATGTTTCGCGACATGCACGACATTTTATGGGCAGTTTGAAATTTTTCATTTCAAACCATCCGATTTCAGAATCTGCCATTACAAAATGCTTTCCACAAAGTTTGCATACACGAATTCTTTCTTTTGGAAGTTTAGAGTAAACTTCCAATGCATGCTCTGCAGTTTTCTCGGTCAGTAAATGTAGTGTGTACTGATCAAGATTGTCGAATCCTGTATAATGAATTCGACTTTGAAAAGCTCTGTCAATATGTACATTAGCTGCATCTTCGTCTTTATGTGCAGGATTGATCCAGATTTCAACACCGACGGTCAACATATCGGAAATGTCAGCCAATTGATATTTCCGAATGGAATAATCCCCATCAGATTCAATGAAGAATTCCATCTTCTCTTTATTGTATGCGAGCCGCTTGTATGCAACTTCATCATACAAATCAAGAACGAAAATATGTGGTTTGATATACGAGATCAAACCGCAGTTTATAGTTTTTGCTTGATATACCACGATGAATACAACATCATCTTGGCAATCTTTGTCAGCGATGTTGTATAACCGTTGTAGTTCAGAACTTGCATCATCCGTAAAACATGCAAGTTCTTTTGCACGGGTATAACCGACAACTGCTTGACCACAGTATGTGACCGCAGCTGCAGCTTTTCGTTCGGGTTCCAATTGTTTTGTTAATGCAGAATGTCCTTCCACGAAATGTTTGAGAGATGTTGTCCCATCTCTCAATTCCATACCTTCTCTGTACAAGATGCATGGAACTATTTTTATTTCGTTTTGAAATACATCCACGAAATCGTCCAATTTCCGAATTTCATGAATGATTTCTTGTTTTAAGGATTCAATATCCTCTAATTTCCGCATAATAAGATTGTCCATCTTTTATGCCTCCTTTTTATTTATTATCGCACGGGTATGAGTGAGATACCCGTGCGATATTTGTTAATCAATCGGGTGCAGATACACCGACGTACAGATTTTCGAGTGCACAATTCTGTCTATTATCATCTTTGAAAGAGATATAGACTTTCTTGCGTCCATCTCCACATCTGTAATCGGGATGGAAAGCCTGCCAAACAAGCGACTGACGTTTCAGCGCTTTGACAGTCGATCTTGTTCCGACCGATCGAGATTCTATATCGCCGGATGAAAGTCGTACAGTTTCGTACTTCTTGTCATACGGCAGATAAATTTGGTGTACACAATCGTACACTTTACCCGATTTGAAAACTTTATATTTTCTCTTCGGGATACCGTCGAACCAGTCGACCCATACATATGGATCATCTGGTTTATCATCGTCTACGACGGGTTTGTCGTCGACGGTTTCTGCGGTTTCTACAGTATTCCGAGTGAGATTAATAATCTCCTCGAGTTCAAAGAAAACATCGGATTTTCCATCTGGCGCTTTCAATCTAAAATAATATTTACCATGCTTTTTGTAATTGGCACGGTACATACGACCATGGTTTCTATCCACGATCGCATTTTCTGGCGACAGACAGAACTTATCTTCCGGATATCCTGGAATGACAATTGGTATGAATCCTTTCGGATTATCCTGCGGGTTCTGTGCCTTATTCGGCATTACAGGTTTTTCCACAACAGGTTCTTCGGTGATTCGCCGGATTTTTTCTTGTTCAGTTTCCGTTGTAGCCAGCTGACTAACCGGAATACCAAACAACATCGGTTCATTTTCGATCGGTTCCGTTTCCTTCGGATCTTCACGAAGAGATGAAATGACAGGTTCTTCTGTTTCAGATGTTTCAGAAGATTCCGGTTCCGGTTCTGATTCAGGTTCAATAATTTCAGGTTCATCTGTTTTAAAAGATTCCGGTTTCTCAATTGTCAGCGCAACATCTGAGCTATCATTGCGAAGATTCATCGCGTATTCCAGAATCGCGATGTTTCGTACAGCTGCAACCAGCTGTTCGCCGATCGTTACAAGAGCGTCAACAGACGCTTTGATTACTCCGCCATATATTGTATTTGAGTAATCATATAATTTAATCGCATTATAAAGAGCTTCGGTACCTCCCTCTATAATACTACTATCGATGACAGCAACCTTCGGGTCAAGTGCGGTCAAAGCGAGCGCAATATTCTCGAACTCGGAAATTTTGTTTCCGACTTCCGTGTTGATATCTTTGGCCGCTTTTGCGGTACTTTCGTACCAATCAGCCAAGATAATATTCTCCTGCGCGTGCAGTTCTGCAACAGCAATAATTGCAGAAATCCTTTCTGATAATTTCATTTTTAATTCCTCACTTTCATAAATATTTTGGATTTGTTTGGATGACATCATCCATTTACATTAAAATGATATATATATGAAAAATACAAAAAAAAAGAGGGAGGCGAACCTCCCTCTTTTTTTTTAATGCTATACTATATCGGACAAAACCAAACTGTGCATATACGTGACTCCACCAAACAAAACGCAACTACACGTTGCCAATACTTTACGATACGTCACATAACGATATCCCGCATTACCTTACACTCTACTTGATAAAACGTCACTTTACCTTTCTGAACCACGCTTCGCCTTTACTAGGCTTCACATCACGATACGAAACGATACATCTACAGAACTTGACACCACCGTACCGCACCGTACCAAAACGAGACAGTACTGAACCTAACAGCACAGTACACACAACTGAACAAGACGACACGACACTGTGCCTATACAGAACATCACTACACAATACTCTACAAATACTATACAAAACATCCACAATTACTCAACGCGACGACACGGTACACCACCGTTACAATACGTTACTAGGCATAACTTCACCTTTACGCCACTTGACCAAACGTCACTATACTCTACCTTTACAACACAACAGATGACGACATATCACGTGACCAGACTTCACCAATACAGGACTAAACAACATTGTACTTTACATTCACATTACGGTACAGAGCTCGGCTTCACAGAACCTCGCCGTACAATTACATCAGAATGACCGTATGTCAATGTCATCTTTATATGGTGTATAAGGATGGAATGCGTCATAATCTTCAAGGTATTTCATCATTTTGTATGATGGCGATTCTAATTCACCGCATATTCCCGCAGCAATACAACCACGATGGATACGAATTGCCGGAATCAGCTCATGATAATTACTTGATCCAATTGTGATTTTTGTATCAGGAGAAATTTCTGTTTCTCCACTATATATGAAATTCGCATGATTCATTGAATCTTTTTCAATTGTAATTCTGTGCATACAATAGCAGAATTTTTTATATGTACATTTATCATGAAATGCTATCATGTAGAAGTTGTGGATACAAGCATCAGTCACATCACATCTTGATGCAAAACTTGCATAAAATGCGACAATTACTTCAACAAGAACCGTTGGAAGATTATGAATTATGCAAAATCTTCGAACTGTGTCACGATAAATGCAATATAAAAGTAACATTGTATCATTATCGATTTTAATTGCCATAGATTCTGGTATGTATGTTTTTACCAAGAATTCAGTCTGGTGTATCATTGCATCCAACGTGCTAGATGGTGTAATTGAATCTGTCCACTTTAAAAACTTTTCTGCAGTAGTTTCGGGTTTGAGTTCTTCTTTTACCGGTTTTGATTCTTTCTTTTGAATAGAATCATCATTACATGGAAGAACCCAATCTTTCACATAATGTATTTTTGGTTTCATCAGTTCGTCGTATACAACAACACGATCAATTTGAGCATTGATAATCATGCGTTTACACATTGGACACGGTTCAGCATCTTTGATTGTCTGATTTTCTTTCATACAATCAGAACCTGATAAATATAAGGTTGAACCAATCATGTCCGAATAATTTGCATGTATGATTGCATTTGCTTCTGCATGTACAGAACGACACGTTGAATATTCCGTGTTGTGTGCAACATTCATACGGGGACAACCAATGTCAGAGCAATTGACTCGACCTCTTGGTGCACCATTGTATCCGGTTGAAACAATGTGGTCATCTTTTACAATAACCGCACCATAGTTTCGTTTCAAACATGTTGAACGTGACGCGGCATCCAATGCCAATTTTAAATAGTATAAGTCTTTTTCTGGTCTCACTTTAAATTCCTCCTTTATAATATACCAGAAGATTGTTCAATTAAATAATATACATATGAAAAGAGAATAAAATGGGGCGCATATGCGCCCCATCATATACTCTTTTCAATTTCAATCTGTTCTGCAAGAACGCCATAATCTTTTCCAATGGCGTTTTTATAAACAGAAATTGATTTGAATATTTTCTTGTATATGCGGTCAATAAATACTTCATTAACATCCGCATCTTTATAGATACGAATATTAACACTCTCACCGAAGATTCCGGAATCAATTACATATTTAATTCCCAATTGATAATCGCGTCCGAGACATGCAATGAATACTGCATTCTTTACTCTAGCATGATAAAACAATCCAATTGCATCCATGATGCCTTCGCATATACATACATTGATTGTATCCATTGTATCAATTGGACGTTTGATAACATATATACCACCACTTTTATTGTCATTATTTCGATTTCGTTTTACCCATCGGAATGAATCAACATCATCAGTTCGCCGTCCCGCAATATTACCATTATGCAAACAAAACCATATCCGGTTCTTTAAACCACGCGGTTCTCCACCAAGATATGCATTGACATAATCAAATACATTACCGATACACCGAAATGATTTTAAATCTTCATTACTCGGAATAATTCCTACACGTTGTTGAATATAATCTTTGCATGTTTGAATCATTTGTGAATCTTTTTCAAAATCAATTAATTCAACAATCTGTTCACCAACACCTTGGGATTGTATTTTACGATTTCCTTTTATTTTTGGAATCTTGATGTCGTCAATGCCAAAATAATCTAACCAATCCTGTTTCATCAATCCATGCGCATTACATTTTTGGCAATAATACACAACGGGCATATCTGAATCTTGATCGATTTTCACATACATGTGTTTTCCTGTATCACCACAAAAAGGACATGTCTTACATCTGTATTGTCCTTTCGTAGATACTTTCATGAATAACCCAGTATCCAATAATTGTCTTTTGAATTCTGCCAATGCTGTATCCATTTCATCACCTTCTCTTTTCTATTTATATATACTATAAATATTATTGACTCACGTCAATAAAAGAATATATATACTGAAAATAGAAAATTAATTTGATGATGAATATTCAGACATAGCTTCTTCGATACGTTTCTTTCTGATCTCTGCTTGTTGTTTAGATAAGAAATCCATAATCATATTTTGATAGTATGCCATTTGATCAATTACCTTTTGATTGTATGGATTCTTCTGTGTTGCCGATGATACATTTCCGTCAGATTGTTTGTCAATAATTGTACCAGATTCATCTTGAACGTTTAGATCAATTATACCAGTTTCAATAATGAAGAATCTTTCTGCAATGTTTTGTTCTTCATCAAATGATGTAAATGCAATGATTGGTTCAAATGAATGAACCATATTACTTGGGAAGGAAAATTTATCAAGTATTGAGACATGTGCCCCAAAACCAACTTTAAATGCAGAAGGGTTAAAATTATCAATGTTTTTTAATTCGCTCAACTGATATGTTTCATGATAATTTTTTACATACATTGGAGCGATATATGAATCTTTCTTTCTCCCATTGATCAATTTGATGATCAATTCTTTGTCATTTATATCAAACATATTTTTCTTCCTTTCCATAGATATATAATCAGTTTGAAATATACCAAAGGCATATTAGAAAGTTTGTTCACTTCAGAAAGGAGAGTTATACATTGAATATTCAATCAAATAAAAATGCGGATAAACCACCTGTCATTTATATTGAAGAAATTCAATATTATGCAAAACAACTAGCAGCATTGGTAAAATCTTACAAAGATAACATCTTAATCCGTACAGATGAACAAGTTAAAGTTTTGGAAGAATTGCAATATTACGCAGATCAATTATTGTCTGGAAACTATGATGCAGTGATCAGTAACAGTCGAGAATTAATCGTATATAATGAACCGAATCAGAATAAAGTACCATGGGAGGACTGATGTCCTCCCTTTTATTTTTTTTTTTGGTACTATTAATAGAATAAGGACGTTATGGTAATATCCGGCTTTCTGTTGGATATACTATATGAAAGGAGTCGATTTAAATGAGTGATTTTTTAACAGATGACGATATGATTCAGAAAGTCGGTACAATCATGACAAACTTGAATCAAAATCAACGTCTTCAAGAACTTGCAAAAAGCAACGGACTTGATGTAAAAAACACCATTCAATTCACGGAAGAAACAACGAATAACATTGCTGTTTCTGTTGTCGCATTAATGCTGGCAAAACGTGAATCTGATCCAGATTATGGTGCTTTGGTTCGTGCTGGAATGAACCATCGAAAAATCCGTGTTGATTTGATCAACAAGTATAAAGATCAAGCAAATCAATTGATTGATCGTTATAAGTCTGAAATGCGAGATAATCTTGCTGGATGACACCAAATTGTAATTTACATGGAAGCTGTGGTATCAGGGGGCTCTTACTATGGATTCCAATGTAGATATAAATCATTAAGAAAGGAAAATGATATATGAAGTTTTCTGAAATTCTTCTTGATCTTGATACCGGCGATGCTTCAATGCATGATGTTGCGGTAAAGCAGGCTTGTGGCAAGGTCAATGTGGCATCTGCAATCTTCGAGTATGCTGCAAAGCTTGCTGATTGCCCTGAAAATTCTGCATTTATCCAGGAAGCTGCTGATGCAGCTGAGGAAGCTGGTCTTCCGACGTCTCCGTCTGAAGGTGCTGGTCTTGCTACCGAAGCTGTTGCTCAGGAGCTGATCGGTTTCTATGATGTCGTCATTGAGAACGCTAAGAAGGTTAAGGCTGCTGCAGATCGTGATATGAAAGCTATCATCGGTCTCGGTAAGAAGTATGGCATTTCCGCTGCTGCTGCAACTTCTGGCAACTTCATGACAGCATTTGCAAAGCCGCTTGCTACCGCATTACTTCGCGACAATGCTGCTGACCGCAAGGGTGTTGGCAACTTTATTCGTTTCAATAAAGGTGTTTTCCCGAATGCATTGCAGTGCGAAAAGATTGCAATGAATTATGGAAATGCTATGGCACATCTTTCTGCAGTGTTCGGCCTTGACATCTCTGATGTTATCGAAGATCCTACTGTTGCTGAGTGTCTGGCTATCAATAAGACCGCTAAAGGTTTCTGGCAGGCATACGTTAGAGCATTGGGTCTTTCGGTTGGACTGAAGACTGATGTAACAGCAGTTGACGGAGTCGAAGGTTTCAACAAGGGTGGCAGCCCGAATGCAAAGGCACTGCTCAAGCATCTCTCTAAGGGTGCTGACATGGCAAGACTTGAGATCTCTGATAAGCTGACTGCAACCAAAGTTGACTTCGATGACATTAGTACCATGATTGTTCTGGTCTATGTCGTTCGCCAGGTTTCTGATGGTGTTGTTAAGGCTGCATCTGCTCAGAAGAAGGCTGGTGCACAGCAGTTCATTCAGAACCTGTGTGCAGCAGAAGAGACTAAGTACAACGAGTCTCGTAAGGGTGGTCAGAAGAAGATCTCCAAGACCTTCACTGCAATCAACTCTAACACAAAGATCTGGGCTGACAATGTCTCCAAGACCGCAGATCTCGTCGTGAAGTACTTCTCCGATGCTGTTGCAGCTCTCGGAAAGGTTGCAACTGGTGCAACCGAGGGAATCACTGATTCTGCTGCCGAGTAATCTTCAAATGAAGGGACGTTGATTTTCTATGCTGCTGCAAAATAGGCAACTGACTTTCAAAGTTCCTCATACTTCAACATGCATAATCCGAACACGCGGACATATTAATGATGGGGATATTGTTGAAGTCGTATCTCCGGTATTTGCATCTGCTAATTTTCAAACTGGATCAATTACGATGACGGAAACATTCAATGTTCCAATTCGGATTCTAACAGAATCAAGATTCATTGATAATGATGATGATGTAGATACGCAAGCAAGTCTTGTCTGTGATGACAACGATATTTTCAATATGTATGTCCGCGTGCAATAACTTCATGAGAGGATGTGAATAAAAATGACCTCTGATGAAAAAACATATATTCCCTCATTGATCGCAAACATCAGATCTGATTTATTCACGTTGGATAACATTTCCAAATCCGTGCGGTTATCACAAGAAGAATCGTTTCGAGTTGATGATGACATTGATGCAAAACAGTGGGATACTGTGATATCATATTTACCATTAGAATTCTTTCGATTGATCGAATCCTTTCCGGATATGTACACAACGGAAGTTTTTGATGTGAAATATGCGCAGAATCCAAAGCTGTGTGCATATGATCGTTATGGTACCACGAATATGTGGCGTCCACTAATGATTCTCAATCGTTGTCCTGCAATTCAGCGATTCAACTTCTCATTCATTAAGTACTATAACATTGAACGTTTGACGTCTGTGTTATCAGTACTGATTGCGAGGAATGAATCATGAATCATTATGATGACATGCATCCGAATCGCGATAATCAGAATGTGGTCAATGAGGGTATCACTGATCGGAATATATCAACTCCAGGATACACATATCAATTGAATAGTTTGTCGCCGGAATATCTGCCACATGGTTACGAATTATCGTTAGCATGTCAGTCAGGAACAGATATGGCACATACGATTGGTAATGTGACTGCAATCATGTTGCAGTTTGTCTTGGATTTATTCCCGTCAAGAACGTTTGCGACGGCGTTGCCTTCCACTAAGATAGCACACCGCCAACTCCGTCACACACCGAAACAAATTCGAACACAGCCATATCCGATGTGTATCGTCAATCCTCGGATCTCGTTGTCTGGTTTGGATAATCGGTTGGCTGCGGGATCATATGCAACATCACTTTGGTCTACTACTTCCAATCGATTTCAGAATCGCTCCGAAATGGAAAAGTTATTCTTTGACAAACGGAAGGGAATTGAGTGGCGAGGAAAGATCAACCGTGTTGTTATGTATTTTGATTTCGTATTGTCATTCCGTAGCATAACGGAACAAATCCGTTGGGCTTCTTATTTGATAAACAAGATACCGACTGATGGTGGATTTTTCGATGTTGACACTGCATTGGAACTGGCATTACCTGATGGATTCTTAGAAGAGACATCTAAGTATGCTGACGTACCTGTGAAAGATGACAAAGGTAATATCTCGCAATTTGTTGACTATCTCAATATGAATAGCGTGTATCCAATCTCGTACAGATTCTCATCTGGTCGACATAAGGATGCGTTCTATGCATATTACATGACTTCGTTGTTGTGTAATATCAATGACTTGACATATAATCAGGTCAACAAAACTGGTCAGACTGAATCTGATTGCCCAATTACATTCACAATTCGTTGTGAATTCAACACGATTGGAATGTTTGATTTATCTGTACCAAATCCTGGACCATTCCGGGAATACATGCCTATGCAATCTGCTATCTCTATTCCAATCTTCTCAGATGTATTCAATGAGAAAGACTTCCCATTGTTGTACGGTTGGAAAATTCATTCCCGTCCAATTGTGAAATTAGACTGGGGTGAACAAGAGGTATTCATCGGTAATGGATTTGGTCAAACAATTAATGAAATGATTGATTATCACTTGAAGAATCATCTGAATCCTGAATTATTCATTAATGTGCATTTGAGAGAAAATCGATCATTGATTCTGGATGGCTATTACGTTGATTGGAAACGTCGCGTATTAGTCATTCAGAATGTTAATTATGCTAATACTTACCGATTATTAATTACCATCAATCAATTATACATCAACCAGTTGTTGATTGATATGTATGGTAAAGATCAAAAACCTTGAAAGGAGTATCGCATCATGATGCAAGATTTTGAATTCAATCCGATGGACACTGAACCTGTTGTCCAGGAGAGTTACAATGCTTCTCAGTCTCGTTATTCTGATCTCTTCCAGGCAAAGTTCAATGGCTTTGATCCTGCCAACATCGTGACCGGTAACAACGGACTGCAGAGTGGTCAGTTCGATATCAATATCGAAGACTCTGATCTCGCTATCGGATACAAGCAGCCGGAGCCGGCAACTTCTCCGAAGCCTGGTCGTTTCATGGATCCGTCGTAATCACATGAATCAATGACCTCATTGTGAAAGAAATGCGTGAGGGGCCAAACGGCCCCTCACGCATTTTTGTTATCTATATGAAAGGAGTTGTAATATTATGCAAAATGAATTGCTCGATTTAATCGATGATATTGAAGCAACTTCAACATTTGCAGAAATGTCAGTGTGTAATGCTTTATTGGAAACATATTCCAAATCATGCATGATTCTTGAAAACTGTTCTAATGACGTTGATATATCATCTTTTGAAGTTTTTCAAGAAGGTGTGCTCGGTAATGCTATAAATGAAGCAAAAGGTGATAAATCAGAAAACATTATCATCAGAATTCTGAAATTCATTCCAAGATTGATCGCAGCTTTGATTCGTAATATAAAAACAAATAGAAAGAGCGTCAAAACACGAATGATACGTGTTGAAAAATTGAATAAAGAATTCATAAAAGAAATGACAAAACGTAGATTAAATGGAGACAATACCGTACCAAAAGGTGGTAAACATAAATCATACGGTAAAGTTGAAGTTACTGAATCATATGATTTCACTGGTTTATACTCAGATGGAGACACTGAAATTACCATTGAAAATAGCATAATCGATTTGGTTTCAATACTTAAAAAAGAATCTGTAGATTTTGCTGCTGTATTTCTTCCTTTACAACACGCTCTTGAATCAATCGTAATTGCATTATCAGATACATCGGATGATAATGAACTCGAAAAAGATGAAGTTTCAATAGGTATTCGTAGAAACAAAAGACATGGAAAATCTTTATTCGATGAAATCAATAATAGTATTTCTGAATCAGAAAAAATTTTATCGAAAAATGAAACTATACTAAAAAATGCAATTACATCCAATGAAAAAAGAACGACAGCTATCTCATTAACAACTATGATGAACCAGTATAAAGTTGCATTGGATTGGATGGCATATGTTGAACAAATTCTACAAACTGCACAAAGACAAATACAAAATATAACAAATACGATTTCTAATACGAAAACATTAAAAACAGAATTTGATTCAGTAAATTTGACAGGAAAAACGGACAAAGCTTCTTTAAGTAAATATGCAAATAAATGCCAACAAATTGTACAAACTGTATCTAAACTATATACCGAAATAATACAAAAATGTTACACAGGTCTTGATCAAATGCATAAATCTATTGAAGAACAAGCTCGTGAAGCAGGTATAACATTGTCTGATTACGGGAAAAGAACAAGATCTCGTGCAGAATATCATGGGTTAAGTAATTCTGACTTGTATGGCTATATTAATGGCGATACATCAGTGGCTAAAGCTGGTAAACAAATTATTTAATTTTTAATAAAAAAAGAGGGACCTTCGGGTCCCTCTTTACTTTTAAATTTTTGGCATCTTATAATCGTGAATAAATATATCCTCTGTTGATCCAGCAATTTTATAAACATATACCTCACAAAATTTCTTGGAGAGACATCCCCGTGCATGTAATTGTTTAGAATCATTCGAAAAACATGTATCACATGAATAGAACCGTTCTTTGTGTGCATATGTAATAATATTATCAGGATTATTAAATCCCGTTTCTTCAAATATTTCTTGTTTAATGTCACGAATCCAGGAAGCAATGTTTTGAAGATTTGCTTCCTGAAATTTTTCTAAGATATCTTCAAATAGCTGAGTATATATCCATCTGAATTCATGACGAACACATGGATTATATTGTTCAAATTCATTATGTTTTGTAAATAATTTTGAATACAATATTGTACCTAAATATCTTTTTCCATTAAATAAAATCCAGATATTCTGTGTATCCATTGTTTCTTTTTTTGTCATGATTGCGATCAGATTATCGGAGATATATCCTTTATCTTGATCAATCGGATATATTGCATAAATATAATTGTCATTCATATCTATGGCATTATCAAATTCTGGTGTTTTCTGGTCTTCTTGAGTCTTTTCAACGACCGGTGTAATGACCAATTTTTCTTTAAATGGTTTTTTATTTTTCTTTTTACTCATTTTATGATATTCTTCCTTTCGTAACCAGTCAACTGGTTTTGGTTTACCTAAACCCGAATATCTTCTCCGCGCCTTGCGTTCTTTTATAATTTCATTTAAATATGCATTTGCCTTTCTAGACAGCATACTTGCTACAATTGAACGTGGGTAATGTTTTAATGTCTTTTCATTTATTAAAACAATATCATCTGGATCAAATTCGGGTATTTTAACGGGTTCAAACCCAACTTCTTTGAAAATTTTGTCGATTTGATCTTGTTCTAAAATGACATCCAATTCATTTTCATCATTCATTTTTAATTCCTCACTTTCTAGGGAATGTATTTCCCTTATATTTTTATATATATTGACTTTTGTTCATAATGAACAAATGAATCTATTCATAATGTTCATCTTCTTTTGGTGACATGAATTCGAATAAGTCTCCTTTATCCATTAAATAATATATATATGAATTTTTAGTATATATATCATTATATAAACAATGTGGGGCTATAAGCCCCACATGTTAAAACGTTTCTGTAACTTTAATTCTGAAAGGAGTGACATTATGTCAATCTCTGCGAAAGAACGTCGGGAAATACCCGATTCTCAAATGGGTGTTCCTGGTAAAGATAAATATCCATTGGATAGTCAAAAGCATATTAAATCGGCAGCGCATTTGATTAATCATGGACATATTACAAATGATGAACGGGAAGCACTTGCAAAGAAGATTCTTCGCCGTGCAAAAGAGGAAGGTATGAGTACTGACGGAATGACTGCTGTAAAACAAGTTGCTGCACAGCAAGAGCAAGTACCACCCATGTCCGATGGTACAAGTCTTGGTAATGCACCACCTCGGTTAATGGCACCATATTATGATGAGACATCAACTGATCAAGGTGTCATTACGATACATCCAGATGAACTGTTTTCTCGATTGCATACAATGACACCAAAAGATTCATTGACATTCGAAAAAGCAAAATTCATCGTTGAGCAGATTCATAAAAAGGTTGAAGCTGATTCCAAACCACCTACAGGAAATCAGAATTGTCAATTGTGTACATGGTGTGCAGAAGCTCAAGCACGCGGTATGAATGTATTACCACGCCCGATTTATTCACCACGTGATCCTGCATTGAAAATTGTTGGTGAAACAATTGTCATGAATCCAGTAAAACAAAAATTTGTATCGCAACGAAATATCATTGAAACTGTACGCGGTGCAGTTGATTCAAGATGGTATGTTCATGTAAACTGGAAAGATTCTACAGGTGGGCATGAATTTCTTGTTGTCAATATCGGTGATGTTGCATATATCATGGATGCACAAGCTGGTTTGTTAAAAGAAATTGATTTAATGGATTCGACACATTCCTATTTCCGTGACATTAATTTTGCAAATTCATACATTGTTCGGTTGGATACGAAAGAATTCAACAATAAATTGTTTTCTGAAATGAATGATCCTTCAAAAGTTCTTCCATGGAATCCTGAATTGGATGTTCCATATATGAAAGAGCATGGCATGTTGGGTGATATGTCCGATAAGTGGACAATGCGTCCTGCAACAGAAGCTGATTTGGAATTCGTGTATTTCTCTGAGTTGGAAACTGTCGGTGAAAACAAAAATGATCCTAAAGTCCAGAAATACATCAGAGAAGATGCAAAGGAGAGTTTAGGTCATACTCAAATCATCGTTGCTGAAGATTCTGATATCGGTGTATATCAAGCATATCCGACTGATTACTATGGTCTTCGTGAAGGTAAAAAAGACTGGTGGTATCTGGCTCACATTTATATCAAACCTGAATATAGAACACTTGGAATTGGATCAGCTATTATTAAACATGATATTGCTGAACATGACAAGATTCTGCTCCAAGTCATGAAGTCAAATACCCGTGCAAAGAAACTATATGAATCATTAGGTTTTGTTGTCACCCAAGAAAACGATCATGGTGGATTGATCATGCGTTTGGATAAAACAAAACCAGTTCAAGAATCATTTATGGATGAATATGCAAAACGTGTGAATGACGAAGGTAAACCGGTTCCGGAAAAATGTAAATGTGGTGGAAAGATTTCTATCACATTGAAAGGGGAACCAATTTACACATGCGAATCGTGTGGTAAATACTATGGAACTGTGCCATGCGACATTCAGGAAGGAGCTTTCCAAGATTTCAGAAATGGTGTAAACCCGTATTCAGATGATCTGGTATTTCATGTGTCTATGGATAAACATATCGATGGACAAGTATGGCAACCGCGTGTTCCTGATTATCTTGATCCATACAACCCGGAAGATACTGGATTCGAGGATAACACAACTCCACGCATCTGTTTCTCAACATCAATCGAAGGTGCGTTGAATGGTATTACTGTGAATCTTCAAAGACAGTCACCGGATACATTCGACAAAATGTATGTGTACATTCCAGAGAAACCTTGGAAGGAATACAAACACAAGACCAACAAACAACTCGTGAAAGATAAACTCGTGTATGATGCGAATGTCACACGGGAAGTTTGGATCATGGAACCTGTTCGGATGAAACTGTATGGTGTTATCCGTGTTGATCAGATTGCGGATGCAAAACGAAAGGCTGTTGTTCCTACATCCAAGGGTCAAAAGGATACACGGAATTATTTCACGTACAAATGGCATTGGGTTGTCAAACCAAAAGTTTTGAAGAAAGCAACCAAGTTTGATTACTCACCGGAACGTGTAATCGATGATCTTTGTATCGATGTCAAGAAATTCAAATATGGTTTGATCAAAGATGGAAGGCTCATGACTGGGAATGTATCTGATGCAGATTACGATAAGTATTGGGTATTTCATTCCGGTGAGACTGTCGACCAGGCTGGCGGTGGTAACTGCTATGACATGGTCGAGTATGAAGCTGGATACCTCGATGCCTTTGGTGTAGCATACAAAAAATACTTCATGAATTTCACTGATACAAAGAACACGAAGACACTTAACACCCATACAATTTGTGTTGTGCCGCTTGATGGAAAGTTTGTTTACATCGAACAAGCATTCAAACGTGTTGTGGATGAATGGGGATATGAACGCAAAAAGGTATTTGATAAACTGACTGACATCTTTGAGTATGTTGCCGAAGTATCAGCGGAATATGATAATCAGGATCTCAATTATGGTGTATGGGATTATACCAATGCCGAGATCGATTACGGTACACCAATTAAAAACTTCCAGGATTGGATCATGACAAAATGCAAAATGATCTATGACGGTGAAGCTAAGAAATCAAATCTCACGAAGGAGGGATATCGAATGGATCGTTTCGGAAATGTATTTACCGAAGCAAAGAAAGAAGAAATGCTTTCTGACGATATGGAAGACATCACAATCGGTGATCTGAATCTTGAAGAAGACGATGAAGACACTGATAACAAATCATCTGAAAAAGATGAAACCATTTCAATCGAAGATGAAACAATCGATGATATTGAAGATGATGGATTCGTTGAAGATGAAAATGGTTATGAGGATGATAAAGAAGATATCAATGTTTTCCCATCCGGACATTTCGACAGATTCAAAAAGGATGATTTATCAGAAAACATGGAAGAGATTCCAGAATATCTGAAAGATCGTATGTCTGATGAAGACATTGAAGCGTATGAGCAACCAGATGAAAAGTTGGATGCAGATAACGTTGATTTGGGTTCATTTGGAAAAGATACGTCAGATATTCAGAATGATTTTGATCCAAAAGAAGTCACGATTCTTATGAAGTTAATGGCTTCTGAAGCAGATGCAATGAATGAATATATGGATGGTGCAAAAGAAACCAATGTTGATGTTTTGCGTCGTTTGTATGCAGATATTGCAAATGAGGAAAGATTCCACATGGAGCAGCTGTTGTTCGCAAAGTGTGAACTTACCGGTGAGAAATATGAACCAAAGGATCCAGAAGTTAAATCAGAATATGAAGAACTTCTGAAAATGGGTATGGATGAAGAAACGGCAATGCAAACTGCAGTTGATAAATGCCATATCCGTGGTTCAATATCTATCGAAGATGATGGTGAAGAAATTGCCGATATTCAACAGGATATTGAAACAATGGAATCAACCATTATGATGTTCAGCGCATTGTATGACTCCACACAAATGATTCTTGAATCCGGTAACGCATCAGTATCGGATGTTGACCATGCACTTGATGTATTTGTTGAATCTTGTTTGATTCAAGAGGCGGTTTATGATGCACAAGCAGCAGATTCTGAAAAACATCCATTGTCAAAATCAAACAAATATGGACCAATTAAACTTCTCAGTACTGCAATCAGATTTATCATCAGAACATTGATGACAATGCTTCGTAAATTTGTTGAATTCTGTAAACGTTTATCCAACCACACACGTGAAATCAGAAGATTTATCAAACAAAATGGATTGCCTGCAATCTTTGATGAGAAAGCATCATTCTATTTCATCAATCTGAATTTCCCGCAATATTCTTATATTGATTCACATTTGGATTCGTTGCTTGGTCTGGCAATTGATACTGTACAGGCCTGTGCACAACAGCTTGGCATGCAATTCAATATGCCATCACGCGATATGTTCCCAAGAGATCCAAAATTGAATATCAAGAATAACATGGTTCGTGGTGGTGAATTGCTAACTGGTGTGCAACTTGTCAAAACACCATTCATTATTCCGAAAGGCGAAGAACAACAACAACGCATCGCATCTGCATTATTTGGATTCAATGAATTCTATGGTGATGATGGTAAAACATTGAACACTTTGAATACATTGAGAATCAAATGTGATAGATGGTCGAAGTTTATGCAATACACCGAACAGTTTATTCTTGAAACAGATAAACTTGTTCAAGTTCAGAATTCTGTTTATCATACAAATCGCAAGAAGTATGATTCTGCAGTTGATGTTCTGGAATCTGTTGTTAAAACATGTAAAGCATGGATCTCTGCAATGCAGCATGATATCAATCAAATTATCAAGCTTGATCAGGCTGCAATGATCAAAGCAACAGAAGAACGTGAACAAGTATCAATGACACAGAATCCACAACAAGCTGCAAGAAATGCAGCATATGAGAATCGTGCACGTACACCTGAATCAACGCCAAGTAGATTCTCATAATTTTTAAATCCTTCAGACATATATATTTAATATGAAAGGAGGATGCTTGTATGAATATTCAGATTAATTCAAATGCACAGCATCATGAAATGACTCCATATCATGTATACAAAGGAACATCAGATTTTGCTTCTGTATTAAATGATATGATGGAAGGAAAACTTCCTGTTGGAACTGGTAAACCTTTTCCGGTAAATTTCCAAAGTGAAGAAGAGGATGCTGTTGTGAATCCAATGTCACCATGGTCAATGATGTGTACAAATAACATATCAGAACCAAAACCATATGAAATCATCGGACCAAGATCGTTCGGTTTATGAGAAATATAAGTGGGGGCGAAAGCCCCCACTTTCTCATAACTTTTTTATTTCAAGGAGGAATGATAAATGTCAGTCACAAAAGAAGAGATTGATAAATATCTCAAAGCATATGAATCAGGAAATCCATTAATCAGCGACGAAGAATATGATATGCTTTTAGAGCAATATGTTGCGGAACATGGTGAATCTGCAAGACCATATACAAGACAAAAACAATCGAATGCAGTCAATGACATTGTTGGAACATTGACGAAATGTTATTTGGCACCAATGCATTCAAATCAAATATATTTTAAAGATTTCATTCAGAAAAAGCAATGGGATTTTAAAATGTGTTTACAACCAAAATTCGACGGTTGTTCTGTTGCGGTTGATTTTACAACCGGAAGATTCTATACACGTGGAGATTATGAAGATGGTGAATCTCTTGATGTAACGGCATTATTTGAACGACACCTTCCAATTGTTGAAAAATACGCGATGGATGGAACGACCGCAATGAAATTCGAAGCAATCATTTCAGAAGAGAATTTCATCAAAGCAAAAAAGGAAATGCAGAAAGATTATAAACGTGCACGTGATATGGTTTCTGCCATATTGACTCCGCCATATAATCTTACATATTTTGCAAAATACATCACATTGATTCCTTTAAGAGGATACTCATCCACTATGGTGCCATATCAGTATATCCCAAAATTAACGGCATCCGTATCGATGGTTGATTGTTACGTCACAGATTTTAATTTGATTGAATCATTTGCAAAAAATATTCTTGCGGATGGTGCAACAATTAAAATTGAAGGATTTACATTTGCAATTGACGGCGTTGTTGTATCGTGTTCACCTGTTTGTGAGAATGGTATCCCAGTTATTGATCCAAGATATGAATGTGCAATTAAGATCATATCAAATGTGAAAGAAACAAAATTAAACCGAATCGAATATCAATTCGGTAAACAAGGTAGAATCACACCTGTTGCAATATTGGATCCACCTGCAAAATTTGGAAATGTGAATGTTGATCATGTGACATTATCAACATTACAACGCGTTGTTGATATGCAATTAAAACACAATGATACTGTACGAATTGCATACAACATCGTGCCATATTTCCTTGAATCGTATCATGATGGTGATATTCCAATTCAAATTCCAGATAAGTGTCCAATTTGTAATGCACCATTGGATTATCTTTCATATCGATTGGTAAAATGTTCAAATCCAAATTGTCGTGGTCTGAAACTTGGTGCAATCATTCGTCATGCTGAAAAGATGAAAATGGTTGGGTTGGGTGAAGGTGTTATCACAAAGCTATATGACAATGAATTTGTATCATGTATTGCTGATCTATATGATTTGCGAAAGTGGGATGATTGTATTGCACAAACACCTGGGTTTGGATATACGTCATTCGATAATATGGTAAAGTCAGTTGATAAAGCTTTACATGAAGCGACATTACCAAGATTCCTCGGAGCGTTACCATTTAATGATACGGATGAGAAAACATGGAAACAAATCCTAACGGTTATCAACGATCATGATCTTGTAAAAAGTATGGAAGATGGATCTTTCCCTGAATTAATCATGTCTGTAGGATACATTCCGAATGTAGGAAAATTAAAAATACAAAAGATTATTGATGGATATCTTCGGTATAAAGACGAATTAACAAACATCATGGAACTTGCTAAAGATTTAAAACAAGTTGACTATACATACGGAAAATCCGGTAAAGTATGTATGACAGGTACACGTGATGCTGATTTGATTCAAGATTTGGAATCTTCTGGATATGAAGTTGGGGGATGGTCAAATGATTGTATTTGTGTCATTGTACCAAATCATGATTTTGAATCCGAGAAAACTCGTAAAGCAAAAGCAAAGAATATTCCGATATATGATTTATCGGAAGCCAGATGGCATTTAGTAAAACCGTTTTAATGTATATAAGGGTGGGACATGTGTCCCACCCATTTTGAAAGGAGTTTTTTATTATGAATGAAATATGGTCAAACAATTTTGACAAAGGCATCAAACAAATGCAGGCACTCAAAGAAAAGATTCATGAAACGATTGACAAATTTGATGTAGCAACAAAGAAATTGATATCTAATACTGAGTTTGAATATTATGATGAACAAACTCAGATTGTTGATGTTCCGATCTATACAAATGATGCAATGACTGTAACATTGAAAGAAGGTTGTCAACTCTTTGATACTTTTGCAGATTGTTGGGTATCTGATAACGGTGTTCTTTATGATATGACAGTGCAAATCGATTATACATTCAATTTCATGGATTCTCCGAAATTGAATGATGATATTGTTCAGCTGTATATCGATATTTCGTTGGGCATGAATAATGGTCAAACCTGTAAAAAAATAACATTTGATCCAGACACATTTAATCAGTATACAGAAGATTTTATGGCGAAACGATATTCTGATATTCCGAGTGGTGAATTATATCGTATTAAATTTACCGCTGATGACGCCAAAGCACTTTTTAATGAATTATTGTCTTCAGAAAATGCTGCGATGTTTATTGAATGGCTGGACACAATAATTTCATTAACAAATGAATTTGAAGGTAGTCTCATGGAAAACGACAAATAATGATAGATATGGGGCGCATATGCGCCCCATTTTTAGAATCACAATTTTCATATATATATTATTATTATGAATAGAAGATAGTATTATCTAATATTCAAAGAAAATAAATAATAGACGGCGTAAAAGCTTAACGCCGTCGCAACCCGCACAGCGGGAGAAAGTGAGGAAACCCATGAAAGAAAAATATATTCTGACAGCCTGCATTACGTTTATAACGGATCTGGTTGCTTCGAGTGCACCGGCTGATTATGCACACTTACTCAATGAAACCCCTACCACTGACGATTACACAAGACAGTTTATGAGAGACAATAACAACCAACCCGTGCTCCAGTCCTATGGCTGGATCGGCTATGTAAAGAAGCAGTGCCGTGGCTGCACGAGCATCTATCGCGATATCAGCGACGAAGTCTTCATTGAAGAGAGACGGATTCCGATCGAATCCGGTAAAGCACCGGATGTCGTAACATTTGAGTCGGAAGACCTATCGCATGATACAATGAGAGCTGAAGTCATTCCGGCAGGTTGCAAATGTCGGATAACATTTGTATGTTATACCGACATTGCTCTCAATGCTGTGAAAGCAGCACTGAATTGTGGCCGTACCAGAGGATATGGACCCCGCCGCGATGAAGAGTATGGCAAATTTGACTGGGAGTGTCTTAGCCTGAAACGCGTACTTGAGGACGGCACATCAGTCGATGTGATGAACAATCAATATGGTGAGAAACTGCGTGAACTCAAGCAGTTGGCATATGATGCTAAGGCTGCTGCGATCGCTGTAGTCAAATCGTGTGATGAAGCGATCGCTTCATCAGATGAGAGTCTTGCGAGACAAATCATCGGCAACGAAGCATTTTCCGGAGATATCTGGGATGCAGTGGAAACGATGCGTACCAATGCATTAGAGACCGCACAGACATGGGATAACCGCCTGAAACAATACTCATGAGAATGATGTAATACTCTTATTAGAATTAGATAAAGGAGGTGTCATCATAATGGCACAAACCAAAATGACAAGACAGATTTTACGGAGAATCTGTCTTGCTCAAGCCTGTTCCGATGCAGGTAAGAATATTTATGATGTTCATCTGCATCGGGACAATTTGGTATCAACCAGATATCGACATAAAGAAGACATTCTGGTTGATACATTAAAAATGATAGATTCCGTTCCTCCGTGCGGGATCTATTATTATCTGAAACCGGGCAAAGACCAAAACGGTTTCAGATGTGTCTTGGTGTTCTTCGACATAAAAGTCGATGGAACACGAAGACAAATAAGTTTCCATGTTCCAAGGAACAAAGCATGGAAACTAAAGCCGTGGTTAAAAAAGGGAAGCATAACCCGATTTAACCATAATAAAACATCGCGCCAAGAGGCCAAAGAGTTGGCACAACTCTTTGATCTCTGAGATGTTTGTATTTCCAGGACTGGCTATCCTGGAATCAAGCTACCCCAATTCCGTCACGGTAGATACATTGCTTGGTTCGTTCAATGTATTTACTGTCCGCCGGCTGTCGATGCGGGATATAAATGAACAGCGGGCCTCCAACATGTGGCGTGTGTTTGGAGGAGACATCAAAATTGGAAAGATGGGTTGGCAACCATCAATGGTTAGGGCTAGCACTGACCATCAGATCATTCCAATTATTGGTGGAAACGAATCCTTGAGGTTCATGGTATCAGATAGATATTGAAAGGTAACGTGGACGTCCGAGTAAATATGTTCAGCTATCTGGTATTGTTCCGATGCCATGTCCACAAGATCTGGAAATGAAAAAAGAGAGATGTTGTGTCGCATCGACATCTCTCTTTTTTTATAAAAAAATGATAAATGGGCGGGGACATCCCCGCCCATTTATTTTTTATTCAGCTAAGCTGATTGCATAAGGTTTTCCAGCGAGTCTTTTCTTATAATTCAACTCATCATTGACCGTAATATTCTTCCAGATATATTCATCAACTTCGAGAGGAATCAAATCAGTTTTATCTGAATTTAGTAATTGACCGTATACTGTATACGTTGTTATTTTTCTTATAGCACGCTCATTACCAATTCCACGTTCATTTTCTGTGCTACGGAGAGTGTATTCACCCCAATAAGGTTCTTTGTCATATCCTTGCGTTGTCACAACTCTTGTCTCACGCCATTTGTCAATATCGTATTCATACCAATCATCATAATCTGGAATTGTTATGTCACCAACTTTTTTCTGTCCTTTGTATTTACGATAACTTTCAATATTATATGCCCCTTCAGGTGGTGATGACCATCCAGATTCATGAAATTGTTTTAATTCATCAATATGAATATCATATTGCCAATGAATACTTTTTGCTTTAACAGTATATTCTTTTGGGGTGCTAAATATAATGCATCCCAAAATGAATAAAACAGTTCCAGCTGTTATTAGAATCGCAAATACGATTGGGTATTGCCCATGTGTCTTTTGAAATCTGATAGTTGGGATATTATTGTAACATATCATATTTAATTACCCATTAACAGTTTCTAGATCATTAATGATATCATCCATTGAAAATGGTTTGATTGTTCCCATCACATCTACATCTGCTTTCGCAATGAGTTTTTCCAACTCTTCACGTGCAACCATCATAAATGTTTTATAAGAAGCTGGATCTTCCTTGAAATCATTGTAACATGTTTTCCAAGTAAACTTCTCTGAGATAGGTTCACCCTTATCATCAATGACACGGAAACCTGCTTTATTTCCTTTAAGTCTTCCTTTTTGTCTGAGATACTCGATGAGTGTTCGAATATTGTCAACACCTTCACGTCGTTTGTCAATGATGATATTGAATCCAAGTCCAGTCTTTACGTTACCAGACTCATTTGTCGAACACTTTGTCGGTTCAAACAGAACGGTGTTTCCTTCGAAACCATCTTGTGCTTCATGATAACGGGAATCTTCCGATACCAATCCAGAGAAGTTCAGAACAGAAGATGCATTAAATTCAACTGCAGAACCACCGGAGATTCTTTCATCATTTGCGCCATACTGGAATTGTTTCTTCACACCAGCAAACGGATTCAGAGACATATTGGATGTCTTGTGTGCAATTGCGATTAGAATGATATTTGCCTCTTTCAGCATAGGTAGAATATCTGTCAACAGACCACGGATTGTTTTTGCAGATTGTGCTCCATACATATTACCACGAAGCTCTTTCGAATCTTCAACCCATTTCTTATCATCAACATTATATTCTTTTTCAATAACATCCTGAAGTGAATCTAAGAATACAACAGTTGGTGGCATCAATTTGATGGGTTTATTCTGATCGTCTACTTCACCGGTATCTTGTAACAGATATTGTTTATTCTGCATTTTCGCAGAATAAATTTCCGCAATATCATTCTGCAATGTATCAAAACCAATTGCACCAGAACGCAAAGAATATCTCGGATATTCTCCGGTAAACCAATCACCGGGAAGTTTCGAAAGATTCTTTGCACGTTGTAATACAAGTCTCTGTTCAGCATCATAATGCACGATGTTTCCACCATACTTGTATGCAATTTCGGCAATAATCTTGATACAGATTGTTGTCTTATATGCCTGCGTACGTCCTGTAACAACATTGAATGAACCTGCTTGAAGACCCAAACATGTACGTTTCTTAACGAACGTATCTCCATCAAATACATTTACCTCGTATCCCAAAGCATAATCAATAATCGGAATACCTGTTGAATATGAATAATCAATTAACGTATTCTTGGAGAATACTCTGGATGATCCACCACCGGAAATAATTGTCATAAAATCAAGCTTATTGAGATCTTCTTCCAGAGGTGTTTGTTGTTTTTTCTTGACAGCCATGTTGATTAGCTCCCTTCAAAGAAATATAGTAAGAATTTGTTCTTTGAAAGTTGTGATTTATTGGGGCGGGATTTCCCGCCCCAATTTGTTATGTGAATCTGATATCGTTATCGTAAATATAATCGATGACTGCTCTTCTAATCACATCGTCATCAAGATCTTTTTTGGAAGAAAGCATCTGAAATTCTTTTCCTCTGTAAATAATCATAAATGAATTTACGAGTTGACCATTCCAGCACACAATATCTTCTCTGATATACGCAGGTGATCCAATGATATTGATTTCTCTCTCATATGGGGAAGGGGTAAAATTTTCACATGATATTACTTTATTCAAATCATTCATCGGCTTTTACCGTCCCTGTTGTTTTCTGTTTATCAGCCCAATCAATGACTTTTATGAAGAATGCCTGTCGTTCTTCTTTTGTGAATTCTTTAACTTTTAACAAGTCTTCTTCACTGATTGAACAGTGTAAGATTTTACCACTGTATGTGATGATGAATTCATGCTTGGTATTATCATCTTTGATAAACCGCGATGTCACTGGAGAAATCACGACTTTTTTATTTTTATAAACGAAAGTCGTTTGTCTGATTGCATGCAATGTAATCATTGGTGATTCGTTTGTACTTTGATTTTCATTATCTTCATATATCATTGATATCTTCCTTTCCTAATGGTATAATTGTGATTGGTATATCCACTTGTGCTGACATCGAATTCATAGAATCAACAATCATTTCGATATCAATTGAAATGTATATACCTTGTTGAAAATCGCCATTATCATTTATTAATTGGAATGTGATGAAATCTGCAGTTGTCATACCTTTAGAATATCCAATGAATAATGCATATACACCAGAATCGGTCATTTTGTTACATCGTTTGGCACAAAACAATCCAGACTTATCTAAATTTGGTAAACATTTTATGGCAGATTCATCATCTGCAAATTTAATCCAATATGGATGTCCCATTGTGAATGAATCTTTGTTGTAAATTTTCTTTGTTTCGACCATTGCATAGAAATATCCAAATGGATCATTATTCTGATATTTTGCCAATGTAATCACCTCTTATTTCACTCTAATAATTTCGAGATATCCTTCGGTTATATCTTTCACATCAATCTTTTCTGTAATTGTACTTTTTGATCCAGAACGATAATCGATGCGAATAACATTTAACTTTGTATTCATTTCGTCTTGACCTGTGACGAAGCAGTTGTAATAAATTCCAGATCTCCACACGTTTGTTTTCCACGTGGATCGTTCTTTTAATACATGAATCTGAATCAAAGCACCTGGTTCAAGAAATTGTGGATCGAATATTGGACGTGCTATGATACCGTTATATTGCATATGATGTTTTTCTTCAATTGCTTGTTCCTTAATCCATTTATTACGCATCTCTTCATGTAATGCAGAATAAATTCTGGATATAAATTCATATAACAATGGAATGTTTGATGTTTTTAATTCATCCTCATTCCAATAATTGATTTTTGGATCATTGGTATTGTTATCTCTCAAACAAATTCCATTGATACGATCTGCTATGTCCCCATGCTCATCCAGACAATTAAAATTCAGCATGTTGGAATTAGACCCACCGCACCATTGATATTCCAATTCACCAACATAGAATCCTTGATTTTGGATATCGATACAAAAAGTACCATCGTCGGGAAAATCGATATTAAATGTAATATCAGACTCTCTGGGATCAATATCAAATTTGATATTGAAAAAGTTTGGCCAAAACATTCGAAGATTATATAATTCTGATATGACCGTCTGTAATACTTCAAAGTTCGTTAATGTTAAAAGACCATCGCCGTATTCTTTTTTATCAGACATAATAGCACTCACTTTCTCTTCATCATATGGTGGATTCGTAAATCTATACACAGCTGTCGCAATATTATCTGTCAAGTCATTGAAACAGTTCTTTCCTAATACGGAGAACCATTCATCATAACCGCCAGTATCATCGGAAATTGTGACATCCACTTTTCCGTCATGAATTTCACAGAACGGATCATATGTAGTATATACTCCGTCTTTCAACTTTTTCAACGCGATTCGGATATAATCCGTACCATCTTCATATTCAAGTGAGATGAATATAGAAACATAGTCAGGTATATAGTTTTTGTAGTCTGCCTTCTCACTATATCTCCACTCAACATAATCTTTATATGTAACGGAAGAATCGTTTATGTCTGATCTTGTGAAGCATCCTTGTTCGATATTCGTTGTCTCAAACCACCATTGATCGATTGTTCTGATGACATGGTCAAGTAAACTTTTCACCTGATCAGTTACCAGTTTCTTTTTCATAATTATCACCTTTCTTTATGCAAGATATCCATCTAAGATGGAAGCATTCCGTTCAAGTGCTTCGGTACCGATCAGTCTGTCATCAAGAAGTTTATGAATGTACTCTCGTTGCCAGTCTGTACCAGACGTTTTCCATGTATTCAGTTCATCATGGGTCAGCAATACATCATATATATGACAATCATAAAATATACGAATGACATGCGGTGACGCTGGAACAACTATACATTGTTTTCCCCGGAATATAAACGGTCGAATGATTTTCTTATGAGACACCAGTTCCATATGGAAAACCCCCTTCATTATATAATACAAATTCACCACAATTGAATCGTACAATCACTTGTTCATCGTTGAGTGTCATATATCCGTATGATGCGCCATATCCGATTTGAATACGACTGATATCCTTTGTCGGGTAATCAATACCATCAATTCTGATATAATCATGTGCAAATATGTCGGTTATAAGTTTATCTTCTATTGATGTTGAATTATTTGTACACGTCCACACAACAATTACAGACACACCCGCTATTATTAGTATAGCCAATATTAGAGGAGTTATCTTTTTCAAAAACTTTTTCAAGTTTCTTTTCAAGTTTCTTCACCACCATTCATTTCTTGGCTCATCCTGAACAGTTCATCTTTCCACATTTCTGTATTTACTTGAACGATTCGTGCATATATTTTGAATAGGGTATTGACCCATTCTTCATCTAATGCAAAATGAGTGAAGTAATCGGTGTTGTACTTGAAGTCAATCGAATCTGATGATATTTTAATGATGTAATTTTCTATACACCACTTCCGAAGATCCTCGATTTCAGCTTCTTTACCACCGATTGCACGAATTCTGCAAGTAATAACGAAACCGGCATTATCATACATTTCAGCGAGAACCAAATATGGATACTCATGAATTGTCCATAAGAAATGTGCTTTTTCTATATGAATATTTGTTACTTCATATAGCATATTTCGTAGATACCCACTGTGAAATTCGTCGATGATCTTGCATACAATATCTTTTGTAATATATACTTTCATGATTTAGCACCTTCATTATCGAACTGCATAAAGAACGTGTTCGAGCATGAATGACGGAACATGACCATATGTACTTCCGAAACAATCTTCTGCCGGAACACCTTTGTGTGAGACAGTCGGAATCCGTGTAATACAGATATGATCATCTCTAGACATTTCACCAAGAGTTCCATCATCTTGTAATCCAATAGATCGAACCAGAACATCTGCTCTGATTGTGAACCGCATCGGTTTCTTTTCTTTTGCATCATAATAGATGAAAATCGCACGTGTATCATCTGTGTCGAAACCATCACAGATTATAGTTGTTCGAAATTTGTCTGAACCGTCACCGTATTCATTTGTAAACGCGGGTCCAATACCATTACATGTCAATTTATTATACAGCGCGGAACCTTGTGTCAGAATCAGTTCATATGGCATACCCTGACGAAAATAATCACCGACACGGAATTTGTATTTAACTTTAACATTCTCATTCATGATTTTCTCATCTCCAAATACAATATGATTTTCGTCAATATACTTTTCGATTGTTTCTCTCATAGAATCATCGAAACGTTTATCGAGTTTATGTTGGGTATCATCATGAAATGAGATCAATTCATCAATCGAAACTCTGAACCAGTAATCCCGATAGTATACCCATTTTACGTTGTTATCCGATGGACAAATGGTTGCAATATGACCTCGAACTTCAACTGTCCATGGTTCACATTGAAAATGATTTGTCACATGCATTCGGTGTTTTACTTCCGAAACAATTTGGGCACCATGCATCATCATATTATCAATCCCTCCTATATTTTAAATGATAATATTCAATGATCTTATTCAAATCATTCACGAACAATTTCTGAATATCGGTCATCCATGGATGATTATCACAAATGATCCCTTTCTTTTGGTCGACTTTGTTTTCAGAAGGATCATTCACGCTCAAGTATCGGTTATAATCAAAGAACAATCTGATGATACGATCATCCACATCAATTAGTTTATCTGGATTCTTGAATATGACTGTACAAAGACCTGTTGAATCCATGAAAATGATATCAATGTTTGCTTCTGCGGAATAACACCTTTCATCTGTATTGGTATCAATATGATTCCGATTCCATTTAATTCGACCCACAAATGCGTTCCGAACAGAATTTTTCAGAGCTTTATATAACGAATCTTGTTTTGGAAAACGGACATAACATGACCGTTCACGATACGTCTCTTCTTTCATTAATACAAAATCTGGATTATCGTCAACAGTTGATTGTACCGCATAGCTCTGCATGTTTTTATCTATTTTCGAATCCAATACGACGATTGCACGGACTCTCGGATTCCCCATGATCAAATTCATGATGTTAATGATGTCATATTCTGTATCTTCTTCTTCGAATTGAATACCGACAATATTTTCATCCGCAAACATAAAATCAGGAATACCATATAGAATTTCATATCGTAATACAATATCGCAATAGAATGTTGATTTATTATGTTGACTTTTTTCATTATAAACATTCTTCAAAAATGGTTGAACTCGAATATTTTTCATATGAAAATCCTTTCAAAAATTTATATATGGGGCGGTTTCCCGCCCCACATGTTTTATTTTTTTTTATTTCAGTCTTCCTTCGGAATACTTCACGAGGTCTGGATACACAAGTTCCATCAGTTCTTTGAACTGCGGATGCGGAGCGCCAGTCGTTCCATGCATTCTCAAATTCAGTTTATGCTGCCATTGGGACTCGAAACAAGCATTCCAGATGTCAGCTTTGATGTCATGCGGAAGTCTTCCGCGAGCAGCCTGTGCAGAAATGCCATGCTTGACGAACCACATATACGATTCTTCATCAGCCTTGGTATCCTTCAACCATCTCTCATATGCATCCGGATTATCACGGATTTCCTGCATCGGTTCGATGATCGTGAGCTCTCCACCGAACTTTTCCACATCGTATTTGCAGTATCTTGTTGACTCCATTGCGAATGTTTCATCATTACGATGTCTTACCAGTTCATGTGTAACACCGCGGTTTGTTGTGAACATCACGATGTGCGGAATAATGTCAACCAGATAGCTGTCAAAGTTTCCAGATGCTTTGTAATCAGCGATCAGTTCCTCTTTTGTGAAGAACATGAACGGATATTTCACGTCATCGACATTCATGCGTTCTATATCGATCACATCCGGTTCAAACTTCTCATGAAGCTTGTCATAGAGGTCTTTGTAAACTTCAGGATACTTCTGAGCCAGACACCAGATGAGATCCATGAATCCATCATAATAATCCATATCAATCATCCATTTGCCGTCAAGCCATGCCTTGTACCAGTCGTAGAATGCTCGGAAGTTACCAACAGCATACTCACCAACCATATGGATGAAATGTGGTTTTGTCGCCTGAAAGAATTCGAGAAAATCGATATCGGTAATCTTCATGTAGAGATAACCGAATTCGAGCATTGCAAGGTGACACCTTCTCACAAGAGCTGCAACAAACTTTGTTGCGGATTCCTCAGTGATTTTGTCTTCAGACTTGTAGCAGGTTCTTCCAGCTTTCTCGATGATTTGATACTGGGACATTCCCGTCGTATCAAGATAATATGCTGCTTGTGGAATGATTTTCATTTTGATTTGTCCCCCTTGTCAGTTTTGGTATCAGTATTCTCTGCAGGCTTCTTACGAATAATATCGACATGCGGTCCCAGATTAATATGAATTGTTGGAACAATATTGTTTTTGGTCAGAATGCCGATGATCTCTGTTGCAACAGTCGCCATTGTCGTCGGTGAAATAACAGGCTCCGAATTGATGAGCTTTTTGACTGCCTCGATTGAAGACGGGTTATTTTCATCAATCTGAATTCTGTATTTGGGTCCGATATCAATGTTGACTGTTGCGGGGATGCCACCCACCTGTTTTTTGGGCGTTGATGAAGCACCTTTTGATTCTTTGTTCGGTGTTTCAGCAGTATGTGCCTGATCGCCCAGATTTTCAATGGGCGGCCACGGAATACCATTTTCAGCAGCATTCGCTGCCATTGTTTTCATCAGATTTTCATATGCCTTATCCTTGTTCATTATTAGTCCTCCTCGTATTCTGATTCCAGATGACTCAGGAATTCCGATTCTTCCTGGTCAAGCCATTTTGCGATACCTTCGATACATTTATCTGAAGGAATGGGACGGTCGGGGATTGTACAGCTCACCCCATCCTCACCACAGTAAGCACAGTTCCTGCAATCAACATGATTGATGAACATTGCCAATTGATCAGTAGGCATTGCATGAAGTGCCGCACGATTTGTACGTTTCATTTTTCAATTCCCTCCTTTCGTTCCGTTTTCACAGGTGTGAGAGGTCCAACACAAGTCGCAGCAGTGTCATATGCATTCTTGAAGTTTGCATTAGTGCCGATAGACTCGTCTTTGTAATTGGAACTCATATCTGCGTATCTAACTGTCCAGCCGTTCGGACCTGCGTCAATACGAACATCATGTCCATATTTGTCTTTGAATATCTCTGTCCGTTCGATTTCATTCACGGGCATCATGCCTGCGAATCTTCGCATTTTGTGAACTGGTTGTTCTTCCGGTGTTTCATCCGATTCTTCGACGGGAATCTCCTCGTCAGCTTCTTCGCCCACATCCTCTTCAGCATCACATCTGTCTTGCATTGAGATTGTCATGAATGTGTTACTGGTTCCGAAGTTCACAAGCCGTTCCATGAGTTCGACCAGTTCGATGAACTTCGCGCTTAATTGTGACACTGAGAGCGCTACAGCTCTCCTTTCAATCACGTTGTGACCCCACCGATCGCTGCAATATTCCAGTTTGAATGCCCATTCTTCTGGATAATCTTTAACATCTTCATTCGTATTTACGAATGTAATTTTGAAGAAGAGATCGTCTCTGAGAAATGGAACACCGACGATGATCATTGGACGATGATAACTGTCATCAACCATGACCGTGATCAGTGTTTTCGGATTAACTTTGTTAATTGTGTATCCGAACGATGTCAAATTGAAATCAACTGTCACCTGCGAATAGACACCACCACCCTGTGGCGCTACCTTGCTGGCGAAATCTCTGCATGCATTCGTGATAATCGGAGCCATATATGTGATGGCATCTCTCCGATCATATACAATCAGTTTCATTTCCATTTTATTTATTCCTCCTCTGTTTTGACTTCAACCCTATTAATGAACTCAAGGTTTCTGATGGCGTCTTCGCTATCGTGTACTTTAATACTCATTTGATTATTCCTTCTCATTAGTAGTTTTCGGATATTTGTATGCGAACACATCAGGATGTTCACTAAGGATGATTTCTGCAATAGTCTTGCAGATACCCTGACAGTAGCCAAGGTTCAATAATGTAAGCCTGCTTTGAAACGGATGTGGATCCCTATCCGAAATACCGGTACGCGCCAGAGCACGCATGTCGGTTTCATTCGACAATACCACGTATGTTATCGCCGGATATTCCTGAAGGTCGATGCAAGGTTCTTTATATGCATCATAATTATCGACGATCTGAAGACCGATTTCGAGCGCAAGCTGAGGTTTTATGGAACTGCCGCAAAACATTCTCCTCATATACAGAATTGCACCGCTGTATTTCGGAAATGCAAAGTATAATGCAGAATTAGAGAAAACACTGTATTCTGTCATCATATATCCGGGATTGCTGCGGTTGTGCATGCAACGATCATAATTCCATGATTGAATCCGTTCCATAAATGGGAAATCTTTACCTACACCATCCCTGATAAGCCAATAGCCGTAGTTGATCGGTTTGAGCGGAACACGTTCAAGAAGTTTCTTAAGAACATCATCAAGTTCAGCATAGTTTCCCATGAACTCATGTTCAAGTTTGATACCAGACCGTGTACCGGCGAGTGCAGCATCTGCACAGATATATGCTGATATATCTTTATAGATATCCGGAAAGCTCAATTCGAGCGCGGTCATTTCTTTTTCTAACTGCCGTGCATGTAGCATACGTTCTTCGATCGCGATGTCGACCGATTGGGTGATGGTAAGCTTTTTGCAATTTTCATTCCCCATGTTGAATGACCTCCATAAGTTCTTTATTGTTCACAGGAACCTGTCCTGTACGCAAAACATGACGATATACTTTTGACATGTCATTGGTGTAATCCTCTTGTAACTTCGTGATGTCATCGCGTTTCGGCCATGAGGATTCTTCAAGCGTGTGTGACATTCTCATGAGAATGTCTGCCGCATATTTGACAGCTTTCGCATCGCGATAATGTCGAAGTCCCATTCGGCGAGCGAGCTTTTTCTTCTTGCGTCGTGTCATATCAATACCCCCAATACTTTGAAATATCTTCGTCATAATCATCACGTTCATCATGAACTTGAACTTCGCCGTCTTTCATTTCGATCATGATTCCCGCATTTGATTCTGATATTGCTGGATCGTCTTTATGCTTTTGGATGTATTTCTCGATGCGAGTTTGTAATCCGAGCATAAAACCTTTGTCAACCGGTTGAATCGGATTCTTAGAGTCAACAAATACGATTGTTCCATCATCGTATATCTGAATCAAACAACCGAATCCGATTGTCTTGAATGTTGGACTAACAATCGTCTGGGCAATCTCCCAATATGAAACACCCGCTTTCGTCACACGATTGACCTTCAAACGATTATATGTACCACGAAGATTCTGGTTGGATCGGAGATCGAATGTTATTTTGTGAAATGAGAAATTCGATCCTCCGACCAGACCCAGTTCCATTTGCTCTTTGTAAACACCCGACAGATATCCGTGTATCAGCATGTACAAATCAAACTGATGAATCATTCTTGTCACCCGATTTCATTTCCTCGTTGATGGCATCTATCACAGGAGCCAACGCCATCGCTTTCAGGTCCTTGAGTTGTTCCGGTGTCAGATTCGTTTGTGAAATCGGAACCGACGTTTTCTGTTTGACGGCATAGTTGTGTGTCGACACAAACCAATGATCGAATTCTTTGATCTGTGACAGCGGTCTGATTGCCCAAATCATGATATTCTCATAATAGGCAAATGCACCACCGGGAACCTGATACATTAACTCGGGTGAATCCCATAATGTAGAATGCAAGAGATGGAAAACGTCTTTCCGAAGAACCCACTGCGAATCCTCGGTATGTACCCAAAGAACAACAAGCTCTTCACCCATGCAATCATTTTCGGTTGCAAACTTCTTCAGGGTTTCGTCAAGCTTCCTGTATATACCCTTTGCCCATTGTTCGAATGTCTTACCATCAACCGAACCAGATACATTGCGGATTGTTTCACGATATGACGGTGCATCATGTTCCGTATACACGGTGGTATACTTCTCGATGTCATCCGGATCAATAACCCCTGTAGCATAGAAAAATTCCAGATCTTCAGGTTCCCATTTGTGAGTCCATTCGAAGATACCTTCATTCCCGTTGAACTCCAGGAACTCATTGCGAATCCTGATTTCCGGATCGCTTTTCACCTTGTATGCAAGCCGGACAATCACGTCTGTATACATTTCATGCTTATTCATCCACGATTTGATGGTAGCATCAAAGATGTTTGCATAGTTCTCGGACGTGATGTCTGCCGGAATATAGCCTTCGGACAGTTTCGATGTTGTGTACTCGATTGACTCGAATTCATCGATTTCATCCACTGCGATAATTCGCATGACATCAATATCTTGCTGACCTTCATACCAGTCATTCAACCAGCAGTATCCGTCACGTTCATCTTCATGATAGATAAATTCTGTCGTGAAAGAATACGGACGTCCAGCATTGATATCAGCGTCGTATCTGCAACGAAGCTCAACAAGATAATCGCGGTTCTTGATCGGATCCGCGTTGATATGGTTGTCGACAATGTTGTCAATACGATCTGCTGCACGCATCCAACCACCATCAACATACTTCAGATCCGTATAGCTTTCAAACAGTTGTTCCTTTGAATCAGTTCTCAACAGTTCCATATTAACCTCCGAAATTTGTATATGGTTTTGTCAAACCCCTGCGAGTAAAGAGCTTGTGGTAATCATTGATACTGATCCGCATTTCGCCAACGCGGATATACTCAATTTTCAGTTCCCTGAGATATTTGTTTGTATATGGAAACCAGCAACAGGGATATGCCTCATTCAGCGCAACATCAACAAGCCAATAGAAATCGTCTTCTGTGAGCGGACGGTCTCCATCAGCTTCCCAGTCTTTGTAATTGTTTCGCATCTCCATCCAACCAATCTCGAGAGCACCTTCCAACAGGGTCGGATCATATTTCACTTGCATCCAGTGTGAAACCTTGACCTTTTCTACAGGGGCATCACTTTTCGGAATCGGTGTTGCCATTATTAACCTCCAAAGTTTGTATATGCTTTTGTCAAACCACGCCACATTCGTGATTGCCCACGTTTGGGTGTGAGATAAATTGTATCAATGGTATCCCCTTCGAAATCCTTGGCCAAATGATTCCAAACCCAATTCTCTCTGGGAGTATAAGGCATATCAAAGATTATTGACCGATCATCAAAGATCTTTTTAGAGATCGAATTCTTGACAACATCGGCAATTGTCAGTTCTTTCGAATATTTCCGAATGCAGAACATCCAATACGGATTGCGAAAACCACATTTCACGCATTGAATATGTGGTGCAACTTTCTCATACAGTCTTGAGAACATGTTGACACCACGAGGCTGCAATGTTTGACACAGTTCAAGTTCGCTCTGTGATACAGTGGCAACATGCCCGCATTCAGGACATACATGCTGCATACCCTCTTCATTGTACAGATACCATTTATGGAGCGGAATGCCGTTGATTCTCACGGTAAACTTACGTTCCATCCGTTTCTCCTTCCTCAAAATCGAGCTTGACGTATCCATCGTCAATCTCCTGTTTCCGTACGCAAATATATTTCAGCGTTCCAGTAATTTGGATATCATATGCATATACGGACATATCGGGCAGTGGCATAGTGGATACTAATTCACATGGATACCATTCTCCGATTTTCAGATTATAGTTGTACATGATTGCAGCATATTTATCTACAACCCTATGACCCGGAGCACACGCGCGACCATCGATCATTACAAGTTGAGAAGACGGAGTTGGTATCTCATGATATGCGTCCTTATCACAAATCATAAATTTCATTGTTTATCCTCCTTCTTATTTCATTAAGCGTTCTATTTCAGCATCGACAATCCCTTGGATTATCCGATCCTCAAATTGCTCATTCCATTTTCGTATTGGCATTCCATTCCATTCAGATTGGATTATGGCTTTTCTCACTTCTGGATCCATTGGCGGACATGGTACATTTCGTCTGCAATAAGAACGAACGTATCGTTTGTAATCAGCATATGATTTGAAATCTTCGGGTATCCACATCCACCAACGTTTTTTCCGCAGCTTACTGTGCAGAAGCTTCCGGAATTTATGACGTTTCTTCCAATGCATGGCTATTCAACCTCCTTTCGAATGAATGATATACATGTCATAATATAAAAAAAAATGAGGAGCCGTGTGGGCTCCTCATTTGTAATCACCATTTTGAATGCAACTCGAGTATCTTCTGCTGATCATATGCTTTATGTGTGCGGCTTGGATCATCGAAATCGAATGTTCGACTATCGGTACCATATGTGTACTCTGAGTCATTGAAATATGTTTGAGTGGCGTCACATACAAACGTGACATCATATTCGCCATATCCTTTGGCTGCGAGAGCCTGTAGCTCCTCAATCACCTTATTCAATTTCATTCATCATCATCCTCCTCATCATCCCACGGACGACAAACTCTCGCGAGTTGTTCTCCTTCATAATTCATATGATCAGCGGTATCAATGTCGATGTCCTCGACCCATTCAAGGAATCTTGGATAAGTATCGTCTTTATCATTGTTACCCACTGTCAGGAAGTGAGCGGACCATGTTTCTGAATAGGCAAACCACAGCTTTTCGAGTGTCATCAAATCACAATTGATTTTGATTCCATCTGCTTCAAGCAGGTCGACAAGCTTTTTCATCTCGTCCGGATAGTCGAACTTACACTGTTCGAAAGGTTTCTTTGGAAACTCGAGACATTTCATTTCTGAATACCTCCTAACCATTCCTGATATCTGTTATACACTTCCTGAAATACGTCGGTTGTACATTCACCATTGTGAAAGTCCGCTGTGAAACTCAGTGTGATATTCGATGCATCATCAGATGATGTCATTGCTGACGGATAGCACCCCTGTGCAATCTGCATATGCTTGATAGCTTTTCCAGATTTGCTAGTTGTGATAAGCAACATGTCAACTCCAGTTCCAGCTTTATGTGCTTCGGAACGATGTTTGCCTTCGACAAACCATTCGTAGAACGTTTGCCCACCGTGCTTCATACCGAAATCAAGAATCCGTTTCCATTCCTTGAATTTGGAATATCTGAAGTATCCACGGCGTTTTTCAAGTTTCTTCTTCTGACGACGATTCATTATCTGTCACCTCCTCAACAATACCATGATATTCACTGATAGGATTTGGGTCACGTAAACATTCACAGACGGCTTCATGAAATTCTTTAATCGGACCATTGAGTTTTTCGATACCAAGGTAGTCGATATAACCAAGTTGAACAGGTTTGTCACGATCACACATTTCACTTACAGCATCTTCAAGCTTTTTGTGGAAGTTGTTCTTGACAACGATATTGGCATGTTTGTTGACTTTCATGGATGGAGACATGAAGTCGTCGTCAATAAACTGAAAGATCACCTCGTCTTGTTGACGTTCCCGCTCATTGACAGACTCCATTACTTTTGCATACCATTCTTCCTGAGTCATACAATACTCAGGAAGTCCGGCTTTACAAAACATCTGATTCATCTTAGGAAGCACTTCTGACCATTGGATCTCCCCATTGTCAAGTGCGTTCTGAAATGCAGTATAATAGATGCAGAACTTCAGATTACGTTTGTATTCCCAGTAATGGGTGTATCCATAATGCTGTGCAATACGACGCAATCTTTTACGTTTTCTCCAGTTCATCTGAATCCTCCTTTCTTGTCCAGAATTTATGGCACCATGTTGGAACCCCAGTTTTCGGACCTTTGATCATCATCGGATTTTTGGGAACCCTACAGAAGTCTTCTAATTCGAGTCGATAACCCGTGTTTTCGCATGAACCGATCGGACCACCTTTTTCGGAATACCATTTGCATTCGACACACGTAGGTCGTTTACCCTTATCCATCAGAATTCCCCCTTAATCATATGCAGAAGCCTCGCAAGCGTTGGATGCAAACCTACGCTTCTTATCTTCTGACTGAAGCAGATGTTCTTCGATACGTTCACCATCAGTAGGACCCAGATCAATCGGACCGAGATGAATCGGCTCAGACACGTCTTCTTCATTGCCCTTGATAGACATGTTACCATATCGACCGACAGCTTTTCGCAGATCGATCGTTGCACTTGAAGGATATTCGATGGCAGATCCACCTTTGATATATTCGTCAGCCATAATCTGCCTACTCATGCGATCTGTATCCCCGTGCTCAATCGTCAACTTGGCTGACGCCATTGTGGGATTATTGTGAATAGCTGACAGCTTGGCTGATGACATCGACTTATGACCGTCAAGCGGACCCTTTGGAAGTGGGGGTGCAAGTTCATCGGGTTTGTATCCGTTCTTGAAAGAATCCTCATCGATGGAGAATGAATGGATTTTATCACCAACCATTCGCATGCTCATTGATGGAATCACGTCAGGTTTCGCAATATCAGCATGCCTACCGACTAACGTTCCATCACAATTTGTGAGGAAAGGTTTATATCTCAGATTCTGATCACAAATCTTCTTCGGAACTTGACCCAGCAACAACCCCTTGAAATGCTCAAACATAACTACTTTAAATGCATATGCCGCTGATGATTTCATTACCACGTCTATCGCATGATACAACAATTTCACACGCAATTTATAATCGCGATAATGAAAGAATCCTGCACGATTCTCAAGTTTCTTCTTCTTTCTTCGTGTCATTGTTATTCACTCCTTCTATTAAAGGTTTTAAGAAATATGACTTGAACCAGTCAGAACACATTTCATTTATTTCTTCTGCAGATTTTGACTCTAATATCTTATGTAATGATTCTGAATGTTCTTGTGTCATTTTCTCGAGATAATCATTTATATATATAACCACATTTTTATTCTCATCAGATATTGGTTCAAGTATCATACGAAACTTTTGCTCCTTCGGGTATTTTTTCATAACCCGAAGGAGCTTTGATTGCATTGCATTTATAAATGCTGGACGAAAAATGTATGATGGATCAAATTTATCCGCAACAATTATCTTTTTCATCTGTGATACCAAGCCTTTCTTTCCATCCATCAGAAAATGTATCTTCGAACAATGCTTGAATTATTGGAATAAGTTGATCACAAAAGAACTGAAATTGAGCCCTCTCGAATTCTGGATACGTTAACAAACCAGAAAATTCTTCAGGGGGTTTAATAGTAAATTTATTATCTTCGTAGGTCGAACAATGCGTCCATGCGTTCACTATCGTGAGTGAAGAACCTGTTGTGAATATATAATCGATTTTTAATGATACATATAATGTTGAAAAATCATATCTGACTTCTTTTTTGATTCCTATATATCCACCTTGATCATTCATTGAAGTTAATGGTGATGCAATGAATATCGAACCAGTAAACTCCCCATTATTGCAAAAATGTAAATCTTTGCAAAAATGTAAATCATATTTCTTAATAATTTCATTTTCTAGGAACTCATCAAGTTTTGCATGAACTATTTTATTTGCCAACTCACGATTCATTTCATGCATAAGTCTTTCGTTAGTATTGATGCATCTGTCAGTATATTTTGTACCTAAACGATGTTTGATTTCTTCGGTGGTTGCTGTATTAATATTAATGGCATCCATCAATTCACGAAGACGTTCATCACACATGAATTCACCATTTATGCATATTGGTTTATCCGATGTTGGATTTTCTTTTGCATTCTCAAGACTTTTTGACGGATGTACGGATCTCAATATTAACTTTTTGAGGTATTCAGACATCATAATCAAACTCCTCCCCATTATTGGTTGATTCGTTAGCTATATCACTTGCAGACAATATTATATCTTTTATATCTTTATCAAATTTATTTCCAATTATGATATAAAAAGACATCATTCCGGTATGTAATATTTTCAAGTTCACATAATACGTATGTGGATTACAGGATGATTTTGTTATTGCGCATGTATCAAGTTTGCCATTATACAATCCTTGAGCAGCCAGCAAACCTTTGATCAATCCTTTATCCATTATTTCAATAAGATGACCAATGTGCTGTTTTGTATATCGTTTATATGTGTCTTTAAGTTTATCATCAAATTCATCAATGTTTCGCCCGAATAAAATAAACTTCAACAACTCTTCGTCTGTATAGTGTAATTTTGTTACACTTGCCTGTGCAATTACTTCATCAATTCTGCGATTACATAAATTTTCACACTCTTCCATTGTCAAAACAGGATATACTTTTATCATTTTATTATTGATATCAGTATATGGAATTATCATTGATACCATATTATGATAATCATCCTGGAAAGATATGGAAAACGTGAGATCATTATGACCTGTTACAAGCGCATGATAATATGTATCATATGATAAAACCAATTGCAATGAATCCGGAATTCGTCTTCCTGTTTCTACAAATTTAATTACAACAAAATGAATGAAATTGAAATCTTCTTTTGTTGCGAAGCTCAGTAATCTTGAATTCATTATTCCACCTCCAAAATACATCCAAGAATATCTGCGATGTTATTGTCTTCTTTATCAAGGACAATCACCGGAGTAACATAGACGTTATCAAATGATTTATTATTTAATCCAAACCACGGACCATCAAACGAAACACAATCAGCATAATCATTTTCAGGATTGATTGGATCGAGAAATATGGATTGTACTCGTCCGATCCATTTTTCTAAAAATCGGAAAGATAAATATGTTTTTTGACCATTTTTATTACGGGGGACAATGATAAATCCCCCGTGACAGAATGTTTCTTTTACATTATCACATTTCAGAAAATCCGAAATCTTATTACGAAATTCCGGATTTACTTTGAATTTTAATTGAATTACAGTTTTATTTTTTAACATATTAACCATCCTTTTTGATGACGAAGCCATTCAAACTGACAATCGTAAATTTGTCATCTTCTTGAACCCCGGATATGAGTGGGGTAAGATGTACATGTGTATTGTTAAATGTGTATAATGAATTAATGACAGCAATAGCATCCTTTGCTATCTCTGTATCATTCATTTTAATTACACCCCAGTCAATAGGATACGGATCTGAATCAATTTGTATATCAGTAATGAATCCAACCCAGTTTTCCGGTTTTGCATTTGGAAAAATATCCGATGCTTCCATTGCAACGGCATACACACCATTTGTGTCCCGTCTTTGAATATTTTTGATATAATATATAATAGAATCTCGCAAATCTTTTGGAAACCATATTGGGAGTCTCAGTGGTGTTGTGGTTGAAATCTCTTCGGATTTCTTTCTAATAACAACATCGAAATATGTACCTTCTGGATATTCTCCTGCAGAAAAATCTCGAATTCCCCCGAGAATTGTTTGCACCATGTAATCCTTGTCATATTCATGACCAGCGAACATATGACCAACAAGAACTTTTTCAGATTGAGTATCGTCAGATCTCGATGTTTCTTTTGTTATATCCACAATATCAAAATCTTTCCAACGTTCACATTGTTCTTCAAATTGAATTTGTTGATTGTCTGTGTTCTCTTTTACTGGTTCGACGATTAATTTTTGCCAACTTGATGGCGCTACTCTCCATGCATAATTATTATCATACATTTGATATTGTACATAAATTCTAGAAGCACATTCCCAGCAAATCGGGAGTCCCTGATATAGGCGCATTACACCAACTTCACCACTAGGCCACCAATTTCCACCAGAAGTTGCTTCACATCCACATACAACACAAGTATGTCGCTGAACGCGTTTTACATACTGATCTTTATTCATTTGCACATACTCCTTAAAATGATATATAGAATGGTGGCCCGAAGGCCACCATTATACATTTACTCATCAGCTGGTCTACGGAATACACCACCAACCATCTTACCCTCATAAGGAAGATCTTTGTATGGGTCATCAGACTGTTTGTTTTGTTCGCCATCATATTTATCAACCGGAGGACACCAGAAAACGTCATAATCTTGAAGAATATCGATACCGACTTTCAGAAGTTTTCTATTATATACATTTTTCGGATTCTTTTGAAGTTTTTCATACAATTCATCACATACGCAAACAATCTGAGCATGATTCAATCCTCTGAAATGATCATGCATTTTAATATTTGCTTCTTTAGCACTCTTTAATTCCTTATATTCAGACATATCAATATCAGTATCACCAAATTCTTTGATGTACTTGATAAATCCGGTTGAATCAAAATCATCAAATGATGTCAGATTCAGAGTTACGTTAACATTTGATTCCGTTTGTGAAACGGACCAATTTTCAATTTGCATTATAAATTTCCTCCCATCGTTGTTTGACTGAATTTCGCAGTTCTTCGGTTGCTTGAAACGATTTTGTCGGTACACTCAATTGACATCCATGCAATGGATTATATTGCAATTTACCTGGTTCTGGATGCGTGAATGTATCATCGCAAATATCCAGAAGTTTGATTTTATTGTTTACGGTTTCTATTACATACATGAATCGATGAATATGCAATGGTGTTGTTATAATGTTGAACACCTCATCCGGTGTGGTACATCCGCATATATCCTTGAATGCATCGAATACCCATCTGTCAACTTCCAGTCTGACCTTACTGTCAAAATCCAAAAGCTGTTGTTCAAGATCATGTGCAATATCATAGATCACACTACCTTGTTTCCAAGCTTTCTTTGCTTCTTCAAAATCTTCTTTTGTGAATTGAAGATCCGAACGTTTGAGTGTATAATTACCAATTTTAATATCTTTCGAACGTTCAATGATTTCACTTGGTTCATCTCTGGTTAGAGATTTTTCCAGTTCTTCCATTTTATACAAGACCGCCCGAAAACCATTACCTTTATACGGCTTTGTATAAAATTCCATATCAGAAACGTAATGTTTCAAATGTTCCCACGCTGATTTATAATCAATCATCATATTTCCTCCAGTCAATCAGAGACGGTATTCAAACATATGACGTCCATCTTCATCGATGATTCTCGCAAGAGACTGATTTTCTACGATTTCAGCAACAGCTTCCGAGATGATTTTTCCATAATACTTAATCGGTTCTTTATCCAGAAGCTCTTCGATGTTTGTGATAAACACTGGAGCCGTTGTCATAGATGCTACTAAATCATCATGAATATCATCATCACCAGGTCTCCGCTCAATATTGATTCTATATGCAATATTGTTTCCAGGTATTTCAACAACAACCAGACACTTGTCTTCTGTTTCATGTTCCAAACGGGCAATACCGCAGAATTGTTGCATGGTAGCATGTTTGTCATTTTCTTTTCTGACATAACCATTCAGCTGAACGAATTCAACCATCTCATAGTTCGGATAGTTGAATTCGCTCGGATCAATATGATCTACATCATTGAAAATCAGTGCCATGTTCATATATTCACTATGGTACTGCTTAAATGAATTTAAAATAGCAAATGCGATGTTGTTAAACACAACAGACGATAATCTTTTCTCATCGAAAAACACAAACTCGGTTTTCATTTTAATTTACCTCCATTTTAATCTATATCAGGCAATTCGACAAGCATCATATGTTCTTGCAGTGCTGTCAAATATCCAGCAAACATTCCAGACAGATATTTATATGGAAGCATCAGTTTGATTTCATGTTCACTTGGCGCAACAATTTCTGCAAACTCAAAACGACCCATACATGTCTCCTTATCAAATTTGATAATAAAGTCAAATGATGCTGCACCATTTTCGGTGTTCAATTCTTCAATTACAACATGAACAACATTCGCATCCAATGATCTTGAAATTGTAAACTTCGGAACATTGTTGATTGTAATCATACAGCCAATCCGATCGCCTGTGTTCTCATTGTGTGTTTGACAGTAAAATGTATCAATATTGTCTGGATTAACACCAGAATCGACAATAGTATTACATGCACAGCGAATCAAATCTCGCATAACAAGTTCCTTTGCAATTTCAATCGTCGCTACTTGAATCATTTTTATTTTCCTCCTCATTTTTCAGAATCTTTAAACCACCATTGGGTGATAGCTCGAATGGTATGAATTCAATACCATGATCTTTAGCCCAATCCCATAGTCCATCACGTACCTTTTTTGCGGCTTCGTTAGTAAGAACACGGTGTCCATAGTATTGGGACAATAATGGAAACGTATGTCCTGCCAGAGACAATGTAATACTGACAACTTCCTTCAGTTGTTCAAGTTCCTCACGAAGTACAACATTCTCTTGTTCAAGAGCAATCAACCGTTCAGCAAATTCCGTCAATGGAATTCCCGGTTGATTAATCGGAACTCTGATACCGGTGTCTTTTTGTGTGGTAATGTTTTCTTTCCAGTAATTGGGATCATTCGGATCATCGCAGATTTTGCGAATTGAAACCGGCGTTGACGATGAGTCGGGAAACGGTGTATCCCGTTTGGTTGTATTATTAAAATCACAACCACCGCCGTTTAATCTAAATCCATCAACCTCAATCATGTTGTTCATCTCCTTTCATTTGACATCCTCGCGGTTTTGGTAATGCCATTATGTAATCCTGTGAGACGCCACACCACCATTCCAGATTACATCCATCTGATATTTCCATGTATTTTGAGCGTTCTTCAACACTCATCTTTGCAGCATGTAAAACATCAACTAATCTTCCACATAATGTGATTTCACGTGGCAAACCATATGGAGCAAATGTCATTTTGGCATGTGTCATTTTCACTTTGACACCAGGGATCATCTCTTTTTCTACCACATTTGCATACGCTTCATCAATTGCTTTCTGATCCATTGTCTAAATCCCTCTCTACAGCAATACTGAGCGTTGATCTGATTTCATGTGCGACTTCAGCAATACAAATAACATCGTCATGAAGTTCTTTTGGAACATCTTCGGGTTCAATATGTTTACCGTGTTCATCAGCAACATCCATCATGACATCAAATCCTTCATCAGTGATAACAATATCAAATCCATTATCGAATTTCTTTGGATATCGAACTGTGATAATGACATGTGTATGTGCATCTGATAACGCTGTTGTGATATGATACACTGCAGTTTTCTGTATCATTCGTGAATCTGTATTCAATGTTTCTGATTTATGTTTTAGCGCAACAAGTGCGTTGAGTTCATCTTGTTGCGCGGGTCCAGGTCCAGTATAAATTGACATAGCATCTTCGATATACCACGGATGTTTATCATAGTCAGTAGCCTGAGTTGATTGACCATGACCAATCGCTTTCACGACATTGAGTCCTGTTCGCAGATCAGTATAACGATTGAGCAAAGCCGATGATACTTTTGAAAAGATGAATCTCGCAAGTGATTCCATCGTTACAAATCCGAGTATCGGTTTATTTTCCATTATTACAACTCCTTTGTGAAATATAAAATATGGTGCCCCGAAGGGCACCATATTACGTTTATATCAACGATACGTGAACATATCAGGATCATCCGGATCTGTTCTGACAGCAACATGAGAATGACTTACAACTTTATCAATTGATTCTTTAATAAAGTTTTTGTAGAATTTATATCCTTGATAATCCGTCATGTCACTCGGCATACCATTGCTGTGAGAGCTACCATGAAATGCATATGCAGTAGCTTCATCAATAGTATCATTTTCTTCTTTTTCAATCCAGAACTCATATTCCAGATGTGTATGACTTGTAGGTATATCAACGACGATATACCACCTGTTATTGTCTTTAGTTGACGCCATCAGACCAAGTGCAACACAAAGTTGTATTGATGCTGTATTCGTGTCAGGATTAATTGTGGTATACTCCAACTGAATCTGCTGAACAATGCGAGAATCATTCGTAATCTTGTCATCATCTTGATCAAAATTGACAACACATATACGTTTATTCTCAGGACAAGATTGCATTAGCATATCCGTGAGATTGTCAACAATTGTTGTGAACAATTTTGTTGTGAATTCACGTGTGGTGAAAAACACATAATCGAGCTTTCGGTTTTTATCCATTTTTCGGTTCCTCCTTGTTAATTTGGGTTTCATATTCATGAAGTTGTGTTTCTGGGTCAATACCATACTTATCTTTGATATATGTAATCAACGCAGGTATCGGCTGGACCGCTTCAACCTGCGCATCAACAACTTCATCAACGGTCAATTGTAAATCGTCTTCATCGACGATTTCTTCTAACTGAAATTTCACATTAGAAGATTTATTTGAATTCATGATTCCACGATATGTTTCCATATCGGAATGCGTTGATGAAATCATGAATCGATGTGGTGTGTGAATATCTTGGGAAAGATATTCACGTAATTGTTCTGGGTCAGATATCTCAATTGTCTTAAATTCCATTGCATTTGGATTTGGTTCTGTATGAACTTTCAAGTTATCATCACAGAAGAAGAACACTTTTGGTTCATCTTCACCATATTTCCATTGCAACCAAGGTCCTGTGTAAAATACATTATTTCCGAAATCGGTGTATCCATGATAATGTCCGAATACACATAATTCAGAAATCTTACCAAGTAATTCAGCAGAATGAACAATTTCATATTTTGCAGATTTACATGGATTCTTAGTTTGTGATGCAATGGGACCATGTCCAACAATGATGTCATATTTGGATTCAAATAATTTTGTGTAATCAATATCTCCATATTCTTGTGGTAAGAATAATACTTTCTTATCACCGAATACATCCATGACAGTTGCTTTTGGAATATAGAATACACTGGCACGAACAGTTTCATCAATCATTGACAAATAAATTGGATACTGTTCTTGGTCATGTGTATAAGTACCATGTACAAAATACACTGGAATATTTTGGTGATTTGCACCAGAATGATTATAAACCAAAGCTGCAATAAACTTAGATGCAAACTTTGCATCTTCAATAGACAAACGATGGTCAAATAAATCACCACAAACAAATATTGCATGGCATTCTTCTTTGCTCTTTTGAATATAACCCAAGAATTGTGCCAATGAATTTATGAAATCTGATTGTGGTAATTTCACACCCAGATGCAAATCACCGATAAAAGCATACATTATGTATCACGTCCTTATTTATTAAGATAAATGAGTTTCGAATACATAACGGTCCAACAATTCGAATGGAATTAATAACATATTATAATTCCGACCCATTTGCCATTCACATGCTTTGAATACATATGTGTCTTGATGATCACGATCATCAAATTTGTATAAACCTAAATATCGCGAGTTTCCATATGTATCATAAATATGAACTCTGTAAAGATTTCCAGGTTCTAATTTGACACTGTAATCATCGAGACATAATGTACCGTCTTCGAATGTTGCATTCTTTGTCAATACATCATTGAGTTCGATTTCTGTCATTCTGTTACACCTCCCGGACTATAAGAATTGATCGCTTGGAAAAAGTATCTATCGTCACACATTTTAGGCAATGTGATTGTTGTCCATTCGATATTGGACAGATTGGATTTTACTTCTATGAATCGATAATTTAATGAATCCTCGCCGAGGTATCTATAATTACCGATATTCTCAAAGATATTCTTTGAAGGATTATAGATGTAAATCGTATATTCATATTGCTTTACAAGCGTATGAATAATAAATGCAGACGACTTAATTGTTCCAGCATGACGACTATTGTTTACGATAGCTAATTGTTTCAATAACGGCGGCCAATCGTCAGGTCTATATTGTGTATTTCGTTTCATATTTACCTCCAATACTGTGTATGTTGTGCCTTCTTGAATTCCGGCAAACATTCCTCGAAAAGTCTTCGTATGTGATATTGTACACATACCTCATGTTCAACATTACATCCAGCTGACTTATTCCATCCATGAGCAAAGAATACAACATCGGCATCACGCATAAGAGAAATCGAATCACCCAACATTGCGATTCGCCCTTTACCAATGATTTCTTCACTCTTTGTGAATGAATCGATAATTTCAATATCTTCACCATATTTATTTTTTAAGATACCAATCAATTCATTCCTTCGTGTCAAGATTTCTTCATCTGTCATACCAGCCATCGGTTGTGAAATAAACACTTTCATTTTTCAATTTCTCCTTTATAAAGTTGATATTCCTTTAATTTTCGAAGTGCTTCTTTCTGCGCTTCATTTGCCGTTCCTGCATACCCATTATTCCAAACAGATATACATCCTGTCTTTTTACATAGCCATTCAGCGGGTTCACATAATGCATCCAGACTATTATAAAACTCTTCAAACATCTCATCTGATGTTTTTCCATAGATTTCTTGGAGTTTTAATACATGCGATGGAACGGCATATTCAACGGTTCCATTTGGATGAATAATAACTTCCAAATACTCTACGAAAGTTTTCATGTGCGTCATGATATCAAATGGAGCATGTAACACACGTTGTTGTTCTTCCATTGTTGGGTATTCGTAGAAATCTCTCGGGTTCATAATCTTCACCTCTTAAAAATATTTATTTGTTAATATGGGCGGGAAATCCCCGCCCATATATTATAACGATGCAAATTCTTGTTCGAATTTTTCAGGTATTTCTTTTGCTTTCTTTTTGTATGCGGGTAATGATTTGATTACTGTGTTGAGTTCAACAGGTTCTTTTCTACCATCACAAAATGCAACATCAATCATTTCGCGGTATGGTAACCAATATGTTGCGTATCCATGTAAATGTGCATGAATATTCATTCGATTATTATGTTTTTGCGGAATATGCGAAAATAGAATATTGTCATATATAAATTTTGGTGTCACATATTTGAATCCATGTGATAAATAATAATCATCATCGAATAAATCATTATTACCTCTCACAAGAATTTTGATACCTTTCAACGAATCAAGTATCTTACCGAGCGCTTCTTTCTTTTCACACTCACCGTCAATTAGATCTCCCATATATAAAACAACATCATCATCTGTTACGATATTATTATATTTATTCACAATTGTATTGATATCAGAGCGTTCAACAATTGTTCGTTTCTTTTTATCTGTACATCTCCACAAATGCCAATCACAACACAGATATACTTTATGTCCAGATGATAATGCTTTCTTGATTAATGCGGAAATTTGTTGTGAATTTTTCGTACCCGATTCCTTAATATTTTCTTGAACTTCATCTTCATGTTTTCGAGAATATTCTTGAATGATTTTATCGAAAATTCCCATTATGGTACACCTCCAAAAATATATTATGAAATCGTTTTTACCTAATCTGATAATGAGTTATGGTTCACACATATATCACCTCGTTTTCGGATAGCGAATGAGTTATATTATATATTCAATATCTGTGACTGTCATTCACAGATAATTTCAGTTCCTTTCGGAATCTGAATAATGACGATTTCTTCAGTCATGTTTTCACATTCTTTTGGTGACATAATTTTGTGTGAACATTAGCTCATCTTTAAAAGTATATATATGTAAATATATAAAAAAATAATGGGGCGCATATGCGCCCCATTACATATATCATTCAGTCATTCTACCCAAAGCAACTTCAGACCATGAAAGAATATCAAGAGAGACTTTCTCGTTGATTCTATCAGTCAGACATGAATAATGGAATGACTGGAATTTTGGCATAAGTTGTTTATCCAACATAAACCAAATGTCCAATGCATCACCGTCAAAGTCTGCATTCAAACCAGCTAATGGTTCAAGCGGAACAGACATCGTATCATCACCAATTTTATATCGACGAATCTTTGCAAGAACAATTGATGCGAGATTATTCGTTGGCTCTCTTAAATAGACAACCCATTGTCCTTCTGCAATAATTTCGTCTAAAAGTTGAATGATGATGTCATTATGTTCATATGTGTTAATGAACAGATACGCTTGTTCCAATGTCATATTATATCGAGTTGCAAGCATGTATGTCAACCGATATTGATATGCTGTTAATACCATTGAATATGGCAAATCAACTTCGTCAACATTCAATGAAATGTCAAGGGTGATAACAGAACGTGCAGAAAATGCAAATGAACCACCAACAATTTCTGAACGAACAAAGCCTTCTTTCTTTGACATTTCATTTTTAATGATATGCTCAACAGCTTCCATCCAACATTTCTGAATATAATTCAATGCTTGCATAAATTCAATATCCAGAACCATGTTTTCCATTCTGCATGCAACAGAAACCATTTGAGCAAACCATTTATTGATTTTCGGATAGAACTTTGTTTCCGATGTTTTTGACACAGGACGAAACGCAGTTGAATATAATGGGATCTTCGATGTAAATACAGCTTCTTTATTTGCCAACAGTATCGGAAGCTCTTCATTGTTTTTCGGTGCACATGCATTCATGATTTCTTCAAATCGTGCATAGAATCCATCATGACCGATTCCTTTATACATTAACTTTGTTTTTGGTATTTTCTTTTCAATGTATCGAATATCATCTTGAGATACACGTCCTGCACGTTTCTGTTTTTTCTCTTCCGGTTCACCTTGGTCATTCTCGTTATATTTGATATCGAGTTTTGATTTATAATCACCAAGAATATACCGAAGCATGTTTGTGCCGAGTACACGTTTCAGCATAATATAATAAACCGGTGAAATGACTTTATGATCATGAAGATCAATCCAGCCAGTATAACAGAAATTCAGAGAATGTAATGCAATTTCTGTATGACAACGAGGGCATGTCTGACCAATTAAATCCTGTCCGATAAATGCACCACACTCACATCTATATTCACAATCGGTGAATTTAGAGGAATCCACAAGTGCATTTACATTTGTTGGTGAATAGTGGTCTTCTTTCTCAATTCGAAATCCATTGTTTGTCGCGATGTCTGCTCTGTATTCTGTTTCCAGATTACATCTTACTGCTTTCATATTATTCTCCTTCTTTCTTTTTAACGTGTAATGAAATCAAACAATGATACACACATATCCAACAGATCCAATGTCATCGTATTTGCATCGTACTGAAGAGATGTGTTTAACAATGATTCATCATTATGATTCACGATTGTATATGATGAGAGAACAGAATGTACAATAGATTCGATAAACGTTGTGACATTCTTTTCAGACAATAAGAACTCACGTAAGTTATTTAACTTCACAAATTTCTTGATTGAATTCAAGTCTTTTGCAGTCAATGTTTTCGTTGTATACGTTACAGTCTTTGCCATTAACATGTTAATCAATGGATTTGTTTTTGTTGATTCTTCTGTTAAATTATATATCTGCATGATTAAATGTCTGACATACAACAGAAGAATGTATTTTTGTTTCATGGATAATGTATTAATTGAAATACTTGAATGGAATTTATTATACAACACAGCTTCAACAAGAATCTTGGAAAGATCATTCATCTGCGGAAGATTTTCTAAATAGAAATCAACCGGAGACAAATCAATCTCCAATGCAACATGTGCAATGATAATCTTCAAATCCTTATACATGCAGGAATATTCTCCAGGATTAAAAGAACGAATCATTGAGATTGGAGAATTATTCGATATCTGATCAGGAAGCAGTTGAGAAATATCATCAACGTTGACCAGTGAATATCGGAGTTGTACTTTTCTTGTTACAAATGAAGCTTGTGTAATAATTGCTTTAATTAAACCGACACATGAAAATGTCGGACGTTTGTTAATCTTATCCCACGCAGATGCAAATGTAAGTTTGATTAAACCGTCACACAATAAACTTTTCCGCATGACAAATTGTGCAGTTGTCGGAATTGTAACACCATCGATTGCTTGCATATCATAGATATTTGCATTCGATGAACAGGATTGAACAACCGAGTTGTACACATAATCATACAACAACACATAAATGTTTGGATTGATGTGATTCATGATGTTTGTGAATGCGGTTGCAAACAATTCATACAGATCCTTCGGCGAATTACCAGTTGAGATAATGAAATGCTCGATAAAAATATGCATCACTTTAATCATGAATGATACGATAAAAATATCTCTTGGCATATCTTCTGGGAACAATCCTTTGACATCATCACCAACATCATTTTCTTCAACCATTTTTCTGATTCTGTCGATTGTTCTTTCTGGAAACAAAATCTCGAATAACTGTTGTTGATATTCGTCAAATGTCACAATTGTATATGTTTGAGAATCTGTCATCAGTTTTGCAATCAGCATTGATGTGATGAGATCATTGTCATCATCATATAATGCGGTAAAGAAATTGATCTGTTCACATATCAGGTTTTGTAAATCCAATCGCCGAGTTCTCATCTGAAATAACTGGACGGCTGGGTCAGGAACATCGTTAGGAAATAACGCAGCAAAGTTCACAAAGATTTGTGAACCATTATGTCGAATAATGATGTCTTCCGGAATAGGTTCCCAGTTAATGAATCGGGTCTTTTTATATTTTCTGCCATACTGTCCTGTCGGGAATCCATTATACGGATATTCAGTACCATGGTTTGCGTTGTATTCATACGTCTCGTCTGGGTCATACAGATACAACATTGTCTTGTTTACGGGCTCGGCCAATGTCTTCAACCTCCTGACTAAGTGGAAATGATATCAGATGATTCCGGCGGATATCACACCGGTGAATTGAACATAAACGTTTTTCTGTCTCAGTTTATCTATAAATGATTGATCCAATACGATCGGTCCAACATATTGGAAATCATCGACAATTGTCAATGCAAATGGAACATTAACATTCATACATTTCCGAATATTATCTGGGTTAGATGTTGTATATGTACAGTTGGGCAACGCATTGAGCACGGGGATAATATCCCCGTGCACATACGTTATTTTGATTTCCAAATCATTGACAAATTGCTCAATTACAGGAGAATATTCATTTGAATGAATATAGAAACGAGTAATTCCATTCTGATGTGCCGCATTGATCATCTTGAAAGCATATGCCAAATTTGGTTGACATGCAATCTTTGAATTCATCATTTGCGTAATCGGAAAATCACAATCAATCAGATTTCGTTCACGAACAAACTTTGCAATATCATAATCCGTCCGATTTAGATATTCCAATGTCAATTCATCCGTTGATTCCAGATTCTGTTTCGATCTGATAAAACGAACAACATTCAATCCGATTAAAGATATGATATCTTCATATTGAACCAGAAAAGCGTCTTGTCCGATACTGGAAAAATCAACCATTAGATTGGCAACTCCTCATCTGCAGCATCACCTGATGCAGCAATTGCAGTACCGAATTCAGCTGTATCCAACTTTGCCAGGAGTGCTTTCTTCATAGCAATATTCAGAAGATACAACATATTCTTCCACTGAGAATTGATCTTCGTAGAACCAAACGGAATCGGTTCGAACGTCACAGTTCTAGTACCCTGTTTCTGTGTCTCAAGTGTAATTTTGACTTGAGAATCATTCGTTGCGATTGTGATTTTAGAACCATTCTTCTGCGGGATCTGAATTGTTACTGATTGGGTAATATCCAGAGATTCACAACCAGTTGTGAAAGCTGTAAGAATTTCCGGATTCATGAACACACGCGGAAGTTCATTCGGCATTTTCTGTTCATAAACATTTCCACCAGTTGTCGGATCTTTACCGACAGATTGTTTGATTGAGAATATGGTGTAAACAGCGGAATCAGAATTCCAAACGCTCAGATTCATGACAGCGTCAGTACCGAAAAGTCTACCAACAGGGAAGTTAGTCTTTTTCTTTTCGCCTTGTGATGCATTTTGGTTATTAAAACCATTGGAATTTTGGAACGGCATTGCAGCCACTCTCCTTTCAGAATATGATATATGTTAATGTTGTGACCATTCAGAACAATATATATTATGTTCTGAATCAATATAATTCGTCTAAATCCTCATTATCCAAAGAATCGTAATACTCATCTTGAATAGATGTCACATTCATTGCAAGCTGCGCCATATCTTCTTTCATGACATTCAGCACATTTGCAAATGAATTATCATTTTCCTCTTCATGTTGATCATATAATCCGTTCTTAATGATTTCATCAATCGTATGTGTGCGCAACAGATTGATCAATTCATATAACGCATCAATTACAACATGGAGTTGATCCATTGTTTTGATTTCTTCAAGATTTAAATTTAACATATTACAGATTGAACGAATATTGCCAACAACTAAACCAAGAACATTTTCGGTCAACATACGTTTCATCTTTTTACGATTTGGCATACCTTCTGGAATTGCACGCCAATATTCATCAATGATATCACATGCTTCGTCCAATTGTGTTAATATAATATCAATTCCCGTATGCCATGTAAATGGATCAACGATTGCTTCAGTCTCTCCAATTTCTTGAATTGATTCGTCGAAATCAAATGATGTTCCACCATATGATTCCAACCATACGTAGATTTCTTCAAACATTATGGATTCTCCTTTCATTTTATAAGCAGATCATTCTAGATGATACTGCTCCAGCTTTGGTCTCTGCGACCATAATATCAAACAAACTTAACAGTTGTTTGAAAGGCGTTAACAACTTATCTACCATGCCTTCTTCATCAATGATTAATGAAACCCAGTCTGGAATTTCATGATAATGTTCTGGCAGACAGATGAAAGGTGTATCTTTCATCTTTTCGTTGTTATTCAAAGACAATCTTAACACCGTTGCAATTCGTTGATTGTTCGGGGCATGCTGTTGCATTTTCTCAAATGATAAACGAACAACAATGACACGATCCATCGGAAGTAACTGTTCATCAGGCATGATTTCATTCCATACCAACGCACCAAGCATTTGAGCAGGAAGTCGTTTTGTCGGATCATATGCCGATACATCCTTCAAACTTAATACCTGATAATACTTTGGATTGTACGTGAGTTCTCCTTTCAATTTGTCACGTAATGCATAATATTCATCCATGATTCCTTCAACGGATACACGATCTGGTGTCAGAATGTATTTATCATAAAGATGCACCATAATGTCTTCCAAGAATTCTGCGGAATCACGTTTCTTAAATGACAAACCCGATACGGCAATATCATGAATATCACGCGGAGAACCCTCTTGCACAAACATAGATGAGGCATACATTTTCTTTGCAATTAATGCTTGTGCCAAGAAACCAAATTCATTTTTGAACACAAACTTCTTTCGATAGTATTCATCTTTAATATTACAACCAATCGTCAGATATCGTACCATTTTTGGAATAATATTTTCAACGAATAATCGCATACCCAAGGCAGATGCAACAATGCAACTATCACGGAAGTTCTCAACATGTGCATGGAACTCGTCCAGATAATTTGCAAAATGAACCATCAACGAATCCGTATCTGTAATACATACAATAACTCGTTGCATTTCTGCTGCACGAACTTCATTATCATTTAATATAAATGGATAACAACAATTATCCAATACAACCTGACTGATTCGATCCATTTGTGGTTTGATTTCTGGTGGTATCTCGGTACCAAATCCAGATATCTGTAATGTTTCTTTTGAGATATTATTCCAGTTTATACGATGTGATTTCAAATATTCCATTACCACATCGATTTCTGTTTGCAAATATTCATTTAAAACATATTTCACTTGGAATGCTAACCGCAATCTTGTTCGCTGCTCGTCTGTTAGCGTGAAAAGAAATGCTTTCAGATATTTGACATCTTCATATGAATAATTATGAACGAAACTCAGCAAAGCATCGCATATTTCATCAATATCAAATTTATCCTTAATTGCATTTGGACGCTCTTCTGTATCAGTTAATACAATATGAATGAAATCGTATAGACCATTGATATTTTGAATCTTTGCCCATTTATCTTGATTACCAGAGAGCATTTCCAAACAGCAGATTAAGGTTGTGGTCATAACCTTAGCGGAGCCCGTCGTTGCAGGCGGGATATAGCAAGAATAGAATGGTGACAACGTCGTTCCAGACCCGCCGTAGTCAGCATTCATAATGACCTTAATCGATCCTTGCTCTGTATTCAACAGAGCATATTCAACCGATTTTTTGTCGTGCTTGTACATTTCTTTCTTGACACCTTTACGTTCAGCCTGCAATGTTTCAAGCATGACCACAATCGGTGCAAGGTATTCTTCATGTTGCATGAAAAATGTACCATTACCTGAAATAATCGGCGAACGTTGTTCAATCCAATTAAATGTTTGACAAACACTCGTGTTGATTGTTTCATGTGTAATGTTATTATTCAATTGGCATGGGATATCTTTAAAATTCCGGTCAGTCATTTCTTGTATATGTTGCTTTACTTTATCCGGATTTCGATCCGGATGCATCTGCATATATACTTTGAAAACTCTGTCCAAATATTCATCATACGGATTCATATTATTCATTCCTTTCTGGAGGTGGCCTATGGATTATAATGAACTTGAAAACAAACCTTCTATCAACGGGACCACACTTGAAGGTGATCTTGAATTAGAAGACGTTGGTATTTCAGAGTTAACACCAGAAATGGTTTCAGAGATTTTTCTTGAAACATTTGGTGTCATACTATAATAAATAGAGATAACATATCGCCACACATGAAAACGATATGTGTCTCTATTTATAAAAAAATTTGTAAAGGAGAATTTCATTATGCTTGATTACATCAGCCAGCAGCTTAAAGCTCGCCAAGAAGAAGCAAAAGCTTTTGAAGCTGTAAATGAAGAAGCACAAATGAATGAAGCAATTCTGGAATGTGCGCATCTCTTCCAAGAGCTGGATGATCTGAGTGTCGAAGGAACTGAAGCAGGTAGCTCTCGTCCGTTCACTAAGATTGATATTCCTTTGGAAGATGATATTGAAATCACTGCTGTTGAGATGAATCTTCTTGACGGTCGTGTCACGAATGTTCCTGGTGATGCAAATGTTCAGGAGTCTGATACAGATTACACCAGAATGAAAACAATGAATGATTTCTATCAGGAAGCGTATAATACTACGATGCAGTATCAACGCGAATCTGACGAGGAATTTGCAAATCGTGTTGAGGGAATTGCCAGAGAGCAGTTTGCAGCATACAAAAATTACTGCATTCAGGAAGGTTTGTTCGGTTTTGATCGAGTTGAACTTCATGATGATCGTGTTCCTTCGAAGATTGTCATGGAATGTGGTACATTGTATGGAAAAGATTATTCTGTTAAGCTCGATGTTAACTTCGAGGCTGCACAGAATCGTACGATTCTAAAGAAGCAACTTGACAGTGTTATCGCATTCCGTCAAAATGGCATTGAAGCAATTCAGGAGGCTGCATTCACTCAGTTCGGTCCAAAGGTTGACGCACAGACTTCTGATGCATTGTGGGATAAGATCACTCCTGTCGGTATTACGGTTCCAAAAGAGCCAGCTGACAAATTGGCAGTTGTCGTTGAGTTTGAAATCGACAGTACCGGTGAAAAGTCATTTGTTGAATGGAGTCAACCTATTAAAGGTGGTGAATCCACTGTAACAACAATGGATATTCCTCATATTTACACAATGACAAAGAGCGTTGCAATTCAGCAGGAAGCTGCAATGATCGCATCAGGTTATCGTGCACCGAGTCGGTTTGTTCAAGAAGCAATTGATTTCGGTAATCCTGATGAAGCACCTGCTGCAAATCCTGATGCTCCAGCAGTATCATTTGATGCTCCTCCAGCAGATGGTATGGAACAACCTGCTGGTGATGATACAACAGCTGCTCCGCCTGCAGAAGGAACCGAAGCACCTGTTGAAGGTGATACTGGAACCGAAACTCCTGCAGATGGTGAGAACAAAGAAGTCGTCGATACGAATAATGTATCTGACCAAATCGCAGAGAAGGTTGCAGATGAAACCCAGAATGATGCAAATGCTGAGAACGATGTAAATATCGATGGTGTTGATGCAGATCTGGGTGGAGACGAAGCTCCGACCGAAGATGAGTTGAATGCAGAACTCGGCGGTGGAGATGAAGCTGCTCCTGCAGTTGATGACATGCCAGCAGAAACTTCTGATGTTGACTTTGATAATATGTCAATGGATGAAATTCTTGCACAAGCACAAGAAAAGATGAAGAGCATGCCAATGGAAAAACTGAAAGAATTCTTACAGAGTTCTGATACAAATGTTCAACCACCTGTTGATTCCGATGTTCCGCCGGTTGATAATGTGGAGCAAGAAGCTTTTTTTCTGACAAGAGGTAATATTAATAAGGAGCTGGATATTCACCTCAGAAAAGCGCTCGGCATATTGAATAGCTCCGATATGGAGATTGAGCAAATTTGTTCTGAATTCAAGAAAGAAGGATGGAAGCTCAATCGTGTAGTCCATCATGCTTCTAAAATGACAAAAAGTTTTAATGAAACTGAACGCAATCAACTCTTAAAACTGAATCATTGTCTGTCTGATCTGATTAAGATGCTTCGTGCAGATATCGATCAGGGAAGTATCATGACTGTCAAGAGAATGATTCAAGCATTTGTTTCAGAAGCAACCGGTGTTCTGAAGATGGTTGAAGCAAAGATGGGTAAACCTGTTCAAGAATCAGTTGATGAAAGAAGTAGACTGAGATCGGCTATTTATAAATATGCCGAAGATCACATGCCTGCTGATTTCAGGGATGATGTGAAAGCATCTGAACAAGGCAATAGTAACTGTGATGGGGAATTTAAATATTCTGCATCCGGTATTAGTGATTTGATTAGTGATTTGATTGTCGACATACATCTTGCTGACTGGTCTGAATATTATGATGAAGACGCAAGACATATGATTGCTGTGATTAACAACGGAAAACAGACTTCTGTTGATGAGGATATCGCAACGTTCGAAAAGTATCCCTGTACGAAAATCCAAATTGGCACAGCTGAATCTATTGAATCGGGTGATCAATTTACGTTATTCTTTGATCTCAAATCGAATGATGTATTCTTCCTTGACAAGATGAATTCGGAAAAAGTTGTCATTGCGAAATCATGGTCTAAATTCAAAAGCAAGTTGACATCAAATGTTCAAGAAGGTTTTTTTCAAATTTGAGCCAGTTGATGGCGAATAAGACTGTCTCAAAAATTGAAAAAATGTCAGGACCATTACCAGACGATCTTAAAAAGTTTCTTGTTAACAACGCAAGAAATGGATATGGATGGCGTGGAAAGTTTGTCAAAATAGACAATACTATCTATATTGTCACCCGTATCTGGCAAGCTAAGATGTTGCTTAAAATGAACATTATTCGAACACAAATTCCTCTGTTCGAATGTTCTAATGACGCTTCTATCTATTATGATATTGCGTCAAAGTCTTATATGCTCAGAAATGGTACAAAGACACATGAGCTTGCATCAACATTCGCCGAACTTGAAAAAGTTCTTACGAGACCTGAACCTGATGATGTCGAGTACATTGAAACGTGGCTCGGTAGAAAACTTCCAGCTGAGTTTGTTAAGGTATTCAAATCAAAGGAATATCAAGCACTTGTAAAAGCCAGCGAATTCGAAGTAAAAGATGAAGATGGTTACGAAACGTATTATTTCTTCGCAGATGCTGAGACTGTCGCGTGGTATACAAAATCTGATGATGACGAAATGTATACGGATGGCGAACTCGTGTTTGGTGTAATACAACACGATGATGCTTTGTTATACTATAAAAACTCAGTATATGTTTACGACACAAAGGGTGAAAAAGAATTTAATGGAACCTTCGAAGAATATGTCAAGTCAATGTATAAACGTTACATCAATGACAATGGTATGATTCAAGAAGGATTCTTCAGTAAGATGTGGGAAAAGGCAAAAGAAAATGCCAATAAAAAATTCCCTGGAGCCAAACCACAACCAAAAACTTCTGATAAGAAAGAATCAATCCCATCCGATTTCCCAATCGAAAGAACTCTGTTCAAAAAGATTCTTGATGAAATCAAGTCAGAAACACAAACAGATGTTGTTGTATTAACAGATTTCCATGCTTTACAAAATCCGAAACCTGACGATTCCTGCGCGTATGGAAAACCTGTATATGCTCCAGTGATCCCAAAAACATCCGACGGTAAAGAGATGAGATTCATAATCCAAATCAATCTCGCAGATGTTCCTAGAGCGATACCGGATCTTCCTACAAGTGGTATTCTGCAATTATGGTTGGGACCCCTTAGAAAAGGTGGACAAGAATCGAAGGTCTTGTATTATTCAGATACAAAAAAACCTTCGATTGCTGACCAGGTTTCTGATAATGTATATAACAGACCCGATTATTTGGAAGATCCGTGGTTTGAAGGTTCACCGGTCTTGCGTCATGTCGGATTCAAAACTATGAAAGAATCATTGAATCCTTCTACCAGCGATGAGATCAATAACTATGAAGAGCTCTTTGCTAAGAAATGGAATGAATACGATACAACCAAAACACATACTGCAGAAGATGTTTTTCAATTGGTGTTTAAGTATCCAAATGCATTCCCGCGTTGGGACTATCCATGTGGAGCAGACAAAATCGGTGGATATCCAGCATTCATCCAGTACGACATCAGAGATTCCAGATATAACAAAAATAACAGTGTCACGTTGCTTCAATTGACGAGCGACGATTTCATCGGTTGGGGTGACAATGGCAATGCTTATCTGTTTATCACGAAAGAATCTTTGAAAAAGAAGGATTTCACTAAAGCAGATTTCACCAGCCAATGTTATTAATAATGAAAGGAGTGAAATACAATGCCGGCTGATATCAAAAGTATGTTGGATGCGATCATTGATGGCGCCAACAACAAGTTTCCGAACACGGTAAACTCAACGATTCATCAAAATCCTGGTGTGGATATGCCACACACATTTGATGCAGGTAAGTTCCGTGAGAAGCTGTCACTGTATGTTCTTAAGGATCTCATCTGTGCAATGATGCATGATGAGACAAAGGATCTTGATGGAATGATTGATCAGTCCATTATGAAACACATCCATGATGATTATGGTTGTTCTTGCTATGACTATCTGTGCAAGGCAAGTAACAAGCTCAATTCACCAATTCTCTCTGATATTATTCAGGAGATTGATGCAAAGACCATGACTGTTCAGTCAAAAGTTGTTGATCGTCAGGATGATTCTACCACAGCCGATTCGGAGGATCTGAAAGAAGAACTCGAGAATATTGAGAACTATGATGAACTCCGGAAACGTATCAAAGAAGTCGTATCTAAAAAGGTTGTTAATGATGTTGCAAAGGTCATTACACAATCAAATGCTGCACCGGTATTTACTGATCTTGATGAAAAGCTTGTGGAAAGAAAATCAAATGTTGCAACAGATGAATCAACGAATGAATCTGTCATTCTTCGTATCTCTGCAAAGTTTGTTTCTGAAGCAGCTTATGCTGGTAATACCATGTCTGCAGAGGAAGGTCTCAATCGAGCAATCATTGAGTACTGTCTGTGTGAGATGGATTATATGTTCAAGCTTGATCCGAGTGCATCTCATATGGCGAGATACTAATACGAATATTATACGGGGGCTTCGGCCCCCGTATAATTTTTATTATTTAATAAATATATAATTTTCGTGTCATGGTGAAATAATACGCATGACACAAAAAATAAAAGGAGGAAAATAATCATGTTGACTTTGGAAGAAGCAAAAGCAATGATTACAAAAGAATCTGTTGAGAAGTTACATGATGTCGTTGATATCAAACCAGTTGTTGATTTTTCCAAGAAAGTCAACAATGATATCCTGATGTCAGCATTATGTAAAGCCGTAGATTACGGTACAATCAAATTGACAACATTGAATGACAGACTCGTGAAGTTATTAAATTCTGAAACGAATACAATATCTCAATCAAAATTACAAGAGGTATTGGAAATTATTCATATTAAACAACCAAAAATATATTGCTATGTGTGGTTGGATCGATATGATAGTGATACATTTGAAAGATCATTTGAATGGTTTTTCTACAAAGAACCAATTAACTTCACTCAAATGTTTGGAGATATTTTAGAATATTATAAAATAACTCCATCTGACATTAGACGGAAAATGACGGAAACTTTAAAACCGACAATTGTGAATAATGTATCACAACTTGTATCAAAATTCTATAAGTCATCACCGGAAGAACGATCGAAAATGATTATATCAATATCGACTGTTCAACGACTTGTGAATATGAGTGGTGGAATGCTGTGTGCAGAATTTATCGATGATGACGAATAAAAAAGAATGAGACGGCGGGTTTCCCCGCCGTCATCATCTTCTCTCAGAATGGTCAATAACTTGCGTGGCCCAGTACGCAAGTTTATGATGACCGAACACCCGAAATTCTGTTGCCAAGCAGGAGGTACCGAATAGACTTTATTAAGAAAGGAGGTTTACATACCCATGGTTGACCATTCTGAAATTACGTTTAGGTACGTTCCGGAAGACCAATATATTTCCGGGCAGTTTGAATGAAATCTTTTAAATGGAACATGTCAAAAGACATCAAATGTTCCAATTCTTGTTTTGAGAATTTGTGTGGATATTTTTTTGACATATAAGCTTGAAAAAGCATTGTACGTCGTTCAGTTGGAAGATTTGTATTGTATATCACGTAATTAAGTTCTTCCTTCATTCCTGTGATATCTTCCATTGTCACAAAACGAAGATCGTTTGTTTGAGAATACATCTGAATTATTCACTTTACTTTCCTCAGACTTTTCTGTAACTTCATACTGACAGTCACATGATTCATTAGGATCAAGATTTGCACCACAATATGGGCAAGTGTGGTAATAGGTATGTTTGGAATTCATTTGTAAACCCACCTTTCAAGGAGATGATAATATGTCTTTTTTATATCAGGAAGCAACTGATCTTTCCACTGGAAAGAATTTTCAAGCATCACGCTCGATTTATACGCTTCCAAAAGATACGGAAGACGTGGCGGTTTTCTTGGTATCAGGTTCGTATGAATATGATCTTGAATTGATTAAGAAAATGCCGCCACCTCGTGTAATTAAAAAAATTATAATTCCGTATTCTTTAAATAGTAAAATAGGACCCGTGAATGTACGGTATTCTATTTCCGAAAGTGAATATCGGAAAAAAGTTGATTATTTAATGAAACAGAAATTGATTCCTGCCATTCAAGTTGTAAAACCTCCGATCAATAAATTGTCTAAGGATGACGTATATATTTCAATGTCTGATGTGATGCGTTATTTAAATCAATCATTGAAATCATTATCTGCAGAATATATTGAACGAAATGCACCGCAAATGATGTCAACATTGATGCAGCAGTTTACCGGTGCAAAGAAAAAGATTCTGATTGTAAATACGGATCGGTATAAGATTTATGATTCAGAAGAAACGGTTAAATCAGATTTGATTAATGGATTGATTGGTTCATATCGTTCTGGTTCTGGTAAACCAACATCACAAGATATCACAGTTATTTTCAGATCAACCCTTGCTGATTATAAGATGGATCTCAGGTCAATATCAGAAAGTGATGTTGAGAATCTGAATACAATGTGTCATTCAATTGGTTCACCATTTAATGGTCCAAGAACAACGTCATCGATTGACGAAGACGAATCGTTGGATGAAATGATGGATACTATTAATGCAAACACATCAGAAAACGATAATGGACAAGATACAACCCCGACAAATGGTGGATCAGGGACACGTTCTAAGTTATCATCATCGATTCAGGCAATCAAAGATAAGTTTGGGATTGCTGCCGGAAGTAGTGAAAAAGATGGTATCTATCGTGCAAAGACATTTGATATTAACACACAATTGTTACATCGTATCACTCCAAACGAAACAACCGTTTCAAATTATAAACGTATTGCAGCAGATCTAGAAGTTGGCGGTGATAATCCCGTTGAAAATCAATTGATTAATCAAGCATCAAAATCAATTGCGACAATGCGTACACCAACGAATGAAGATTCTGTATTACGTACAACAACATCTGCGCGTGAATATCAACTTCGTTCCAATATTGGTCAAATTCAATTAAAAGACTTAAATGTGAATTCGTTGAGTTCTGTAACAGATATCCCGTTACCAGAACCAATTAAACCTGCGAAGATTACAACATTGAATCCTGGAGCACAACGTGGTACATCATTTCCAAAAATTGCGCAAGCATACGAAGAGAATATGATGGATCAAGACATTATATCCACATTCATGACATTACAGAAACTTCCGGAAGGATTTAATGTTACAAAGATTGATGTGACAGATATATCAACACCAATATCATTGATGCATAATTGGCGTGTACATTTAAAGAATAAACGGTCTGGTTCACAATCACATATTGACATCGTTGTTCCTGTGATGAACAACGGACGTTTTCTTTATAACGGTTCATATTATAATATTGGAAAACAGGATTTCCCGATTCCGATTTTGAAAATCAACAAGAAAAAAGTAATACTGACAACAAATTACAACAAGATTACAGTTTCAAGATATGATACAAAATCTCTTGTTGACATTACAATGATGCTGAAAGCAGTTGCATCAAAGAACGATTCAAAAGGTAAAAACCCATATGTTCAATACGGAAGTTCAATGGTTACAAACAACCGATTCGTTTCGACGATTGAATATGATGAATATGCACGTCGTTGGTATATGTTTGAAAATAAAGATGCAAATTGTAAAATTATTTTCAACCGCGATCAATGTCAACGTGATTTCGGATTTGTCACAGTTGGAGAAAATGAATTCTGTTGTGGAATGGTAAATCAAGTTCCAATTGTTTTAAATACAGAAACCGGTTTGGATCGTCATGGTAAATCCATTACAGAAATCATTACACAATATTTACCATCCGATATTGTGCAATTATATACAAAAGGAAAACCCAATAAGCTTTCCATGTATGCTGATATTAAGATCGGTGTATTGATTCCGTTGGGTGTTGCTATTGCAGCATGGGAAGGAATGCCTTCTCTGTTAAAACGTTCTGGTGCACAATATAAATACGTTGCACCGAGAGAGAATGTTCCAGGGTTCTTAAAGATTCCTTTTAAGGATCGAACACTTGCAATACAAAATACGGTTTTAAACCAATTGATTTTCAATGGTTTTTATCGCATCAATACACGTCAGTACAATTCAACTGATTTTGAGACGACAATTATGGATGACAATTCTGTATTTGTTGATATCTTCAATCAGTTATTCTTCAAACAATATTCACAACGCACAACATTTATCACATATTATCATTTCTTCGTAGATGCAATCACAGAAGATGTTTGTCAGCATTATCATGTTCCAAATAACATTTGTGACATGTTGATTTATGCCGCACATATGTTAGCAGATAACAATTTCACATCAGAAAATAATTCATCATTATACAGAATTCGTTCTTCTGAAATTATTCCTGCAATGATTCATTATCATCTCGCGGTTGCAATTTCGAAGTATAACAATGCTGTCGGTTCAAAAACGCGCGATAATAAACTTGTATTCAACCGCATGGCAATCATGAATGAATTGATGGCAACTGAAACTGTATCAACATCATCTGCTTTGAATCCGATGATCGAACTTCATGAAGATGAAACTATTACCAAAAAAGGATATGGCGGTGTTAACCAAGCTAAAGCATACACAGAAGCAAAACGTTCATTTGATGAATCGATGATTGGTAAGATGGCAATGTCAACACCAAACTCTGCAAATGTTGGTATGGTGCGTCAACTTACAGTTGATCCGAAAGTATCATCTGTCCGTGGTTATACAGTTGCAGATAACCCATCTGAAACAGAATTCAACGATTTACAACTTGCATCATTCTCTGAACTGTTAACACCAGGAACTGTTACGCATGATGATGCAATTCGTACTGCAATCGCAACATCACAAACTGGACATATTCTACCAGTTGACGATGCTCAACCGGTTCTTGTTTCAAATGGTATTGATGAGATTGCTGCGTCATATTTGTCAGATGAATTTGCAGTAACAGCAAAAGAGAATGGTCAAGTTCTCGATATCGCTGATGGATACATGATCGTACAATATGATTCAAAACAGAAACAAGCAATACCGGTTAATTCCAGATATTCATTCAATCCTGGTTCAGGTTTCTATGTCGACAATAAACTTGTATCAAATTTCCAAAAAGGAGACAAATTTGTGAAGAATGATATTCTTGCATATCATACCAAATTCTTCTCAAAAGATTCTTCTGGAATGGTGAGAATGAATGTTGGACCATTGGCAAAAGTCGCATTCTGTGGAACATATGCCACGTATGAAGATGCTGGCATTATGACAAATAAAATGTCCAAACGACTCGGAACGCACGTGACAATGTGTCAAGCATCAAAATTGGAAGCAACTGATGACATTGAAAAGATTGTTCAAGTTGGTGACGAAATTGAAATCGGTGATCCTCTGATCGTATTTGGTCTGGGAGATACTGGTGACAAAGCAGTTGACTCATTCTTGAATGCATTCCGTGATGCTGGTAGTAGTTTAGATACTGCAAAACGTGTTGTTCGTTCTAAACATGCTGGAGTTGTAAAAGACATTCGTATTTATACAAACAGACCACTTGACAGATTATCTCCGTCATTGTTTGAGATAATTGATAAACATTTCAAAGACAATATTCAGAAACGTCGTATTCTCGATAAATATGATAAGAATGATTCTGTCATGAAAATGGGAACATTGTATAGTGCACCAACACAACCTTTATCAGGTCAAACAATCAAAGGAATTCGTTGTGATGTTCTTGTTGAAATATACATTGAACATAGTGATGATGTATCTATCGGAGATAAATGCGTTGTTTATGCTGCATCAAAACAAGTCATCTCTGAAATTGTTCCTGAAGGATTGGAACCATACGGTGAAACTGATCCTGATGAAGAGATTTCAATGTTCGTATCGGCAGGTAGTATCTTAAAGCGAATGATTCCATCTGTTGTATTAACAGCTGCTGCAAATAAAGTCTTGATTAATCTCAAGCGTCAAATTGCAAAAACATGGAACGGTCAATAAAAAAATAATAATAAGCGGGGCCTAAAGCCCCGCTTATTTTACCACTTCCTGTTTTATTTTTCGCCGGCTGCAGGAATCTGTAGGCACTGAATGCCTTACTGCAGCCAGCTCATACTTTTTATTGCAGTGCTCTTGTGAGCACTGTGATCATTTCTGAAACGATAGGACGAACCCCGTCGTTTCTGATAATATTTCCGTTGATATCGATAATTATCTGTCGATCAACGGCTGCATCGGTAATGGTGATTCTTTCACCATTACATTTTACTACTGTATGTACGGGCATGTATGCCCGCACATACTCGATAAATTGTTTATTCATTTTCTGTCTCCTTCTTTTTTTTTTATTTTTTAGAATTCTTTGCAGAGTCGCAGACCCTGCTCTGTATAACCGAGGTTTTTAAGCTCGGTTAAAATTTGAGTCTGAATATATTTCAATTCAGCCTCTTGCAGGTAATCGAAACCTGCGGTGCACATGACAGACCAAAGGTCTTCATGTGCTCTGGCGTTGTCGATGTCGATAACATATTCGTTTAAAATTGTTTTCTCAGCCGGGTTGAAGCTGAGAATTGTTGCGCTGCCGGATGTCTCCGACATCATGATGCAACAATCAACTCGTTTATCAGTACTGATAAACGCGATACCCCATGATGAACCATCGCTCTTCCGCGAGCGATAGAATTCAACATTGTTTCGAGCGAATACTAAACGATCGATTTTAGTATTTGCTCTTACAGTAGCACAATTGCTGTTGGTTAACAACTGTGCTTCATATGCCGCTTTTGCGGCATATGCTTCGTTTTGAGCTTCGATAATCGTATTCTCGAGCTCTTTCGGTACAAATGTTGCTCCATAAAGCGAGATTATTTCATCTCGTTTTGCGACGTATTTTTGCAGACGGTCTTCTGCAAAACTCAGTTCTCTTTTGTAATCTTTCATAATAAGTTCCTCCTTGATTCTGTTGCATCCCTCGTGGCGTGAGGGATTTAATTGTTTTAGGGTTTCTTACCCTTCTTATAATGAATATTAGAAATTCATGGTTTCTGACGTTCCGAGTTAAATTGGGGACTCGTCACACATTATCATTCACAGATGATTTCAGTGTCTACAGGGATGGTGATAATTACGATTTCACTCATATCTATCATCTCCTTTCGATCCACCATGGATTTCTTTTATTCATAATAATAATATATATATGAAAATCGCGATTTTGTGGGGCTATGTGCCCCACATCAAACGGTTCTGTAACTCTAAATGAAAGGAGCGTACTCGTATGAGTATTATGAACTACAATGATTGGTTCTATAAATATCATGAATATCTCACTGGAACGAAAGGTCCAAAGGGATATAATGATACAAAATGGGAGACGATCAATGACCGATATTCAAAACTTGTAGATACCATGTCATCATTATTGGATGAGCAACCATACAATGTTATCGGAAATTATACAGGATTTCAACAATTGTATGATTTGATGCAGAAATCGAATTATACATTTGAAGATATTGATCAATCTTTGATTGAAACATATCGAATGACATTACAAAATGCAATGGGTAATATGATGGTAAACACCCATTGTGTTATTGCAAAATATCGGTATGATGATAAGAAACACGTTTCGCAAGATAAATATGCACATTATTACATCATTGATGTACCTTTTGCACAAATGCATTTTGGCGAACGTGACGAATTTGTTCGCCAAAAATTACATGCTTTTTATGAAACGGAAAGCAGATACTTTATGCCAGCAGATAGATTTTTATCAAATGAAATCTCACGAATTTTAGGATTCACAATCATCTGTTGCACAAATGGTTATATGTCAGATGATTGGTATGTTGGTATATCTGAACAAGGTTTCCGATTTAAAATTGGATGGCGGTATTCTTCTGATGTCGAATTCATGATTATGAAATTGGATGAATCTTCTGTATTGGAAGCAAACGTGCCAACATCAATCATTCGACAAGACCATACATTTACTTTTTCGGAACTTGGAATTGATGATATGAGTTTGATTGGTAAGAATTGTATCGTTCAAATATCTGATATCAATTTCCGAAAGGAAGTTAATATTGCACCAAACTTTGGATATTTCACAAGAGAAGGTTTATTAATTCCGAATATCCAAACAAAAACCATCACTGATTTGCAGAATTACAAATCGGAAACAACGAAATTCCGTATCTATGTCATTAAGTATTTACGTGAAGTACCGGGTATTTTCCCTGCTGTAAATTATTATGACATGATGTCTGCGAAATATGTGTATAATGATAAATATGATCACATCGATAATGGTGATGCGAAACGTATTGTTTTACAAGATACCAAAGCAGATGACAAACTTCCAATCTGTACTCCTCCAATATCGTTAACCCGTGTTAACGAAGATGACGATCGTCATGCAATCATTACAAAATGCGCGAACGTTGATATGGATCTTGAATCTGTTCGATTGAAAATAAAAGTATTGGGTGAAAATCGGAATAATAGTAATCCACCAGTAACACCAGGTCAACCGTTGTCGGAATGGTATCAAGAAAATGTATTGGATTTATCTCGGAATATTTATAATACTTTATATCGTGCATATACAAACTATGCAAACGGTGCAATGATGACAACATTAATTCCAATGGATTTGATTCAATACTTCCGTAAAGAAATCGAACGTTTCTATGTATTATCAAATGCACAACCGAATTTCAGAAGTATTCAAGAAACACCTTCTGAATTTGATCTGTTATATGGTGACAATTTCAAAATCTTTGTGAAAAAGATTTGTACACCATTACAACAACCTCCATTTTCTACATTCGGAAAAATCAAACTTCCGGATTACTTTCCACAATCTACAAATTGCGTGAATCGTCCTGTATCCGAACAATGTTTGATTGTTCTGAAATACAATACAGATGAAGATGGTTGCTGGGTATTTGATTATCCAAAGATTGAACATTTCCATGGAATTGATAATACATTTTATATTTCATCCGATCTGAATGGTGATGAACTGTTCAAGTTCATGTTCCTGTATACAGATACAGAGAATCCATCAGAACGTGAAATGATTACAATGACAGACGATGAACTGATTGATTTTGATTTGTTCACAAAAGAAGTCGATAAACACATGGGATACATTCGGTATTGGGACGTATCAAATCGTCTGTTGAAACTGTCTCATATGTTTTATCGGATACATGATGAATCAACCGAGTTATCTATCATCACAAAAGTCATGAAACGGAAGTTGGATGGTGATATCTTCTTGGATTATGCTTCTGAAGTAAATTATGAATTGTCAAATGTTACTTCGGATAATATTCAAGATTATACCGAGCAATCCATTCGAGCGCCATTTACAATCAATTTCTTATTCTATACTTTATCATTGTTCTATCGGAATAAAAATCGGATGCAATCCTATTTGTTGCATATGATTACGGATAAAGAATTTTATCCACGTTATTCTGATTTGAAATTGAATGAATTGAATCATGATTTAGAAAAGGAATTGATCAATTATTCTGTTATTTCATATTCTCCGCAAGCAACATTGTCAACAGATCGTTCCATTTCATCTATGCCAGATATTTCTGATTTATCAGTATTCAATGGAATTCAATTCCCATTGAATCCATCAACATTCGTTGCATATGAACCTTCATCGCAAGATGTCATTCGTTACCCGTTCACATTCAATGTGTATCAATCACAATCTCCGTTTTATATGTTGACGTCAGATGGTCTTGATACGGAATACTATTTGAAATATAATAATATCCTTAGTGTCATGGGAACACAACCGATCACAACGTATTATGATGACGCACAACTTGCATCAATGATTTCAATCTTGGTATCTGAATTATATGATGGAATTTCTGTATTAACAACAAACTATGTTTCTATGTGGAATACACAAACAACTATCAAATCAATCAAACATACAGTTGAAAAACGTTGTGATGATATTCAAAATTATCTGGAACAACGTGGCGACAATTTACAAGTTTATGGACAGAATGCATCAACTGTGATTGAATATTGTTCTGTTGCACATGAATCAAACCCAGTTTATTTCAAAATGAATGAATTGGATACGTTATTGTATTATGTGAAAGGAACTGTTGTTACACATGGACAACCTGACAAAACAATATTCACGACAACGGACAAATTATTGACAGTAATTCGCAAATTACATGAGAATACAGGATTTGATCGATATGCAATTCGAAATGTTCGCCGGTTATATATTCAATTAAAGCAATTGAATCAGGGTATGGGTCTGTATCAATATGCAGAATGGTTAGAAAATATTGATGTCGAAACAATGGAACACCTGACAGATTATTTGTCAAATAATCCAAATAGACCATATACTGATTCTTATATCATTGCAACAGTTCGAGATTTTCTTGCATGTCGTATGATTGCACAAACTCGAATCAGTCAAGTTCAACCATTCTTAGATTCATTATTGACAACATTACAAACAACATATTTTGACATATTAATCGATTATTGTGACGATGTCATGAATAATTGCATTTTCGATTATTATGTTATGAACAAGATATCGTTTACACAAACTCTCAATGCAAAACCTGCATATGCTGAAATCCAGTTATCATCGAATCTTCCACATGTTGCATTCCCAATTCGTCAATTTACTGATAAGACATTTGCAATTCTTGCACAAGTGAAATATGATAATTCTGGTTCAACATATTATGTCACAGATCTCATTCCTACATGTGAAAATGCATTCTGCGCGGGTGATGATATCAATGTTTCTGTTGTCATATTTGATGTAAATGGAAATGAAATTCAAACATTTACAGATATCCCAGTCACATTCACAAAGGTTGGTTTATCCTCTGATATCAGAAATAATATTGAGCGTTTCCTGAATACACAAAATATTCCAATTGATGTTCAGAATGTACATGAATCATTTGACGTAAATGGTGATGGAAATATCATCCAAACACGTCATGCCGAATTGCATTATGAATTATTATGTGGAAATCATTTTTCACCAATTACACATACATCTGAATATTGCTCACCATACAGATACGAATTACAAGGTCCAATTGATAAATTATATTTATCATGTGAGCAAATGAACAAGTTATCGATGTATGATGAATCAAATCGTCCAACAAGAACAATGTTCTTCCGTCCATGTCAAGTATTCCACATTGAACCCGTTGAAGATACAATGACTTCGATTGGTGGAAAATACTTTGAAGGACAAACATTATATGCAATTACTGATGATTTGTTGTGTATTTTCCCAATCATCATTACAAAAATCGATCATTCCATCGAACGCGGATTTATCGAAGCAAAAGTCGATATGCAGCATACAAAATGGACGGAAACAAATGATATTGATGTAATCCACAAATATCTTACAACAAATATTGATTGTAATATTGCTGATGACAATATTCGGAATTTCTTGGATGAATTTTCCGATTATACAATTGATGTATCTGATCCCATCCCAGGAGATCCACCGTCTGTTCAATCAAAGTCCGATGACATCTATGAAAAGCTCGCAGAAATGTTTGGTGAAGATGGTGTTCCAAATCGATTCCATGTTGACGATAATTTACATCATCATTTTGTATATATTGGATCTGCGGATATTATGACAGATGATGCATTCATTGAATTGAATATGATCAATCATAATTTCAATACATATACGCTTCCAGAATTGTATACAGTGTTGCGTACAGAACCTGACGATCATCAAATATGGGATAAAGAAAAAGAAGTATTCCAACAACAATCAATATTGGCAATGACAAAAGTTCGTGAATATGATGCAAGAATTTATGCATTATATGAACAAATGGCGGAAGCAACAACCGAAGAAGAAAAACGTTCTATCAGAATTCAAATTGAAGAATGTGAACTGAAAAAGAATTATTGGTATGCCCACAGACTTCGTATGGATGAATATGAAGCACAATTAGAATCTCCGACAACTTGGTATAATGTTCGTGCATATGATGATGCATTAGTGTATATCAATAATGGACGTGCGCATTTATCAAGAACATTCCATCCATATGTGATGGATTTATTGTATTCTGATAAAATGCAAGTGTTGTTATATGATTGGGAACACAAAGAATGGATCGATCCGTCTGCATATTATATTGAAACAACAGTTGAAAATGGTATACATCTCAATGATTGTAATGATTCTGACACTGATAATGTGATGACTTCTATGACGATTATATTCAATGATACGTATTTCAGATCAAAACGTTTATTGATTTATTTCGTATATGAATCATCCGATGTTTACAGTGAAATTGAATTACATGATATGAATTGTGTGGCACGATTCCAACCTGTGATATCTGTATATGCAGATGATCCAAATAAACAAAATGACCAATACGAATCTATCCGTATCAGAAAACACTATGACGAGTCTGAAATCTATCGCAGTTCCAAATTAAAACCTTTGCCAGAATCATTCGGTCCTGTAAATGGTTTTACATTCGATAGACCTTCAAGAAGTGGTTACTATACAACCGGTTCTCCGATTCGTTTTGGTGATTTGAGATTCTACACAGAAAACAACACATACACATATCAAGATTTTGATGTATATATAAAGAAACCGGTGATTGACACTTCTATTGATCAAAAAATAATTGATGTATCATATAATGTGTCGGTTATGCATGCTGCAGAGAATATGGAAGCAGGACATGTTATCACATTGATATCTGTCAATGATGATGAATTTTCATCATTTGATAAAACTGCATCCAGTGTTATGTTCACAGCAATTACAACAGATGAAGGTATTCAAATCCAACAATCAACAATTCAGACAAATGATACACATGATTATGTGTGCACAATTATACCTGATGAAAGTCATCCAATCATCGGTGGTGTATATATTGTATCTGTGTCGTCAACGACAACAACTGATGCAAATAACGGAGATTGGATTAAACTTCATGACATATCAGAACAAGGAATATCTTTGTTGGCATACCGGTTGATTCCGAATGAAGTTGCATTGTTACCACATTCAGGTGTTGATTTATCTCAATTCCTTTATTTGGAACTTGGGAACTTATATCAACTTGATACATTCCATGATGTTTCAGAAGATAATACAAATGAAGATGATCTTTATGTGTATTATTATGACAAAGAAAATGATATCAAATATCCAATCGGTAATGTATTGACAAATACCTCCAATAAACGTTTGACAATCGATTTGACAACGAATACAAATGTTGATACAATTCGTTCTAATCATATTGGAATTTGTCGATATGCAACACAAAAGATTCCGTCTGATGGTGTTGTTGATTTAACCGGGTTGATTCCAACACCATTATCTCGTGATCGTTATGAGTTCTGGGTAAATGGACGATATGTTTCTGACCCATCACAAATCATAATATTGTCACCAACATCTTTCCAATTGAGAAATATGACATCATTGAAGAACCTTGATGTTGTTGAATTGGTTGATGACATTTCAATTAATGCAATCAATCGAATTGGAAATGCATATGTTGATTTCGATGGAAATATTTATACATCATATCTCGACGTATTGAAACATCGTGCAGACATTGTCGATCAATCCATTGGATTTATATTCAATCAATCACAAAAGACACCGCTTGACACATATCTGTATGATGATATTCGTGTTGCAAATAATCACGATTATGAAACAGATATTATGTCATACATTCAGAGTCCAGAAATTACATCATATAATCAATTACACAATATTCCAACGATCAATAGCGTATCGTTGTTCAATTTAACATCTACAAATCTTGGCTTACAAGAAATAAAAAATGAACAACTTCTCAAAGCATACGATAAAACTTGGAAACTGGAAGGTTTGAATGGTATCACACCTTTCAAACATCTGTCTGCTTATATTGATACAATTGGAAAGAATCAAATTCTTCATGTACAAAAAGTAGAAGATGGTTATGAGATATATACAACTGGATTGTCGGATGAGTGTTTCACATTGTACATATCAACTTCCAAGACTGGAAAGATTGATGAGATTACAAAAACGAAACAAATCATTCCAATGATTCGTCCTGGTACAAGAATCATTGTCAGTGATACATTTGACGGAATGTGGATTCATTCTACACTTCCAAATGTTGAACCAATCCAAATTAAATAAAAAAATACGGATATGTGGCGGGGCATTTGCCCCGCCATTTATATCCGAACCGAAAGGAAAAGTTGTCAATGACATATACGAATGCACAAGGATATGCCATGACTTACCTTTCTGTCATGTTGTTCCAGCATTTGTCTGTCTAATCAAATCAAGCAATTTGTTCTCGATTTGAACGGCCTCGTTTGTTTGTTCCAATGATGTTGATATTGTTTTGAATGATTGCTCTTTGGGTGTCCAAGACTGGAAGAATTCTTTCATACTTGTACCAAGAACATGATTCAACTTTCTGTCGTTTTGTTCATTCAGCAAGCTTACAATTTCTGCCGTCGTATTATGCTTTACACCATGAATGAGATCGAAATATTGTGCACCTGCATCTGGTTGCATCCAATCGAACTCTGGAATTGTCTTCGGTGTATCGCTTCCATATGTGAATGATGTCGGGATCACATAACGATTGTAAACTGTTGAACAAGCTTTGAGGATTGTAGAAATATCCGTATTATATCCCATCTGATGGATCTTGACCATTTCAGCATGCTGTGCAGGTGTGATAACAGAATACGGCATCTCGACAGGTTTGGATTTCCGTTTCTTCTTCTTCGGAGGTTCTGCATCTTTATCAGTGAGATTGATATCACCTGTAAATATTCCTTTCAGAAGTTTCGGATCATCAATCTGTGTATTATAATCGACGAATAATGTTGGCATCTGAATATACGTGAATTTGATTGTTCCTTCATTGAATCTTCTAACCGCTTCTGCATGTGGTATATGAGGATAATCATATTTCAACGAGAATTCGATTGCTTCAACAATAATCGCAATTGCATTGTTGAAATCTTCCTGATGATAATACACTTTTCCAAGCGAATTTAATTGTGCATAAATTCGCTTGCGTTCTTCATTCATATCCAAATCTTTATCGGATATATAATATGGCAAATTCGGATCAGAACGAACATAAGATGATGACATGGCGTCTTTTAATTCTGCTTTCTCTTCATCTGTCAATTCCAAGACGAGAACATTTCTCGAATGAGATTTGCGCTTTTGTTGTTCAATGTTCTTCATGACTTCTTCATGCTGACGTCTTGCATTTGCAAATGCAGAATCATCGTCGTCGTCAATATCTTCACCATAATGAAGCATTTCCTGATAACGAAGATCTACTTCAGCACGCAGATCAGGGGGCAACAATGGTGTCATTCCCTGTTCATAAATCATGGAGATGAGTTCGTCCAATTTTTCGACTGGATAATTATATTGGATATCACTCATCGAACACCCTCCTTTGTATTACTGAGTCAATTCATCCAATAACTCGCGGATCTTTTCCGTATCATATACCTGTGGAATTGTAAGTGTGAGGGTATTGTATTCATAAATGTAACTTGCATCTGTGACATGCCATTTACGAGTACCCTTCACATCAGTGCCAACTTCCTCATATGTTCCATCTGTATGGAACGATGGAGCTTCCGGTAATGTTCCGGAATAACGTTTTGCTTTCTCGATATCCAGATATACATCCTTCTCAAATTTTTCGCCAGGATCCTTCGGAAATACAACTCGACGGATACCGAATTCGTCGATAAGAGTCTGCAGCTTCTCATTTCTGTAGAACATGTATGTCAACTCATTCGTCTTACCTTCGGAAATCCAGTAAGTACCATTGATGCCACATCCGTTTTCGAAGAACTGTTTCTCATCTTTCTGATGACCATCGATGAACTTGAAGATTTCAACGACACGATTACCATCCTTCTCACCGATTTTAACGACAAATCGAATGTCTTTCTTTTCGAATGTGATGAAATCGTCATCAAGTTTTGTGCCTCTGAATACCAGGACATGCCAACCTTTTGCACGCAGATCTGTAACATCGGTCTGTGCACTGCTAATGATTCTGATTTTTACCATGATAATACTTCCTTTCTGCACGGTAGAGAAATATTTTGTATCCGTGCTTCCCAATAATATATGTGTTCAGAAATAAAATATTTTCATTAAACCGCATTGTAAACGTTGGATACGTTTATAATTTCTTTTTTGAAAGTTGGTGATAAGAAGATGGCACAATTGATTTATGACGAAAAATCGTTAGTCGATCAGCAAATTTATAAATACGATAAATTTTTGCATTCTCGTATTAATAAATATACTGGTAGCGGTAGAACACTTGTCACATATTTTAATATCGACGAGCAAAATACAACAGATTCACTTGGTCTGAATGACGCTTATCAAATTCTTGGAAATGATTCACCTTTGCGTTATCGTAAAATTGAGAACATGGTATTGATTGCATTTTCTCCATTGTCTCCAGAAAATGGAAATGCGGGTTCTACAAATGTTCGTGATTATAATTTAAATGGTGAAGCATTCATAATTCCTGGAACAATTATGCCAAAAGAAAATGATTTCTTTATTGTAAATCATTTGCGTATGACACATTTGATTCGTGTCACAGAAGTTACACAAGACGGATTGAATACCGATGGCTCATATCGCATCACATATAGTTTATATACAACTGAACCGAAAGAACTGCAATATCTTGAAAAGCAAGTTGTCGGTAAATATGTGATGGATCTTCAAACTGTTGGTGGTGAAGATCTTACTCCTGTCATTGGTAAAGAAGATTACGAGCTTCGTTCCAGACTGATCAAAATGACTGATGATATGATTGAAAATTATATTGCCAATTATTATGATCGAACACACAATTGTTTCTTATTGCATTTAAATGGACGAACATTATTTGATGTTTGTGGAAACATGTTCATGGCACGTACTGGAATTATGATACGTGATAATGGACATCGGAATATTGTTCTGAATGAAAATAAGATTCGTAATAAACCTGAAATGGATTTTCATTATCAACGTTCTCCATATAAATGGATTGAACGTGAGGCGCCATTACGATATCTTTCGACATTCAAATATCGAACTGTAAAAGGTTCAGAATTCCCAGATTCATCATTTGCAAATTATGGATATGATGTAGATATCATGATTCCTGGTGATGAATGGTGTCTGAATCCGGGTGAAGGTTTATACTTCCCAATGGAAGTATACAATATTCTTGCAGCCGAGAATGATATCCGTGAATGTCAAATCTGTGATTGTCCATGCTGTAAATGTCGTGATAAATGTATCCGTGCATTTAAACTTTCTCGTCATGATTATATTTCATTAATTCATGATTATATTCATGGCAGAATTCGTACAATTCAGGATCTTTCGCTCTATACGGGCGATCAATTGTTTGATAATTCATTATCACAAGAAGTATTCTTATGGACTCCGATCATTATATGGATTATTAAACAAACATTGAAAATCAAGTGAGGAGGAAAATTTTTATGAACAACATTGGATGTGGAGGCTGTGGATCTCAGCAACCGGTACTCGTGTCATATCCGTTCACAAGAGGTGCGTTGTATCAATGTGATTGTTGCACCAGTATGCATCAACCAAATACTGCACAGTATCCTGTGTCCGGTGACATGCAAGAGAATGCATATATGATCATCAACAATACACCATATTTGTTGGACAACACTTCGACTACATATGGCACAAAACTGAGTGTTTCTGAAAATGTTTATACCAGAATTTCGAAATCAACTGATCCGTCTTGCATTAATCTGACAGGATCTTTTGATATGACTGGTGACATTGTCACAAATACAGTATGGAAATCATTCATCGAAAGTGTGATTTCCTCTCAATATGAAACTTTGGAACAAGTTCTTCCGATTCAAAAATCGAGTGTGATTTTCCGGTTCCATTTCACGTTGCGCGATCGTAATGGTGGTGTGGTTTACTCTTCCCATGTAGATTCAACTTGTTCCAACCATCTGTTCCATTATACTGATATCAATGATTTCTTCATCACATCATTCAAAAACATAGCTGTGACAAATATTCCACAACTTGACTATGCCGGTGTATATCAGTTGGCAATCGAACGTGTCGAGGCATATGTCGGTGTTATTGATACAAAGGAACATATTGTCAATACATTGAATCCATATTATCAATGGACAAATAACAATACGCATGTCGCAGTTCAACATGACACAATCAACTCAACGACACAAGATGTGTTACTGATGATTGGTTCAATGAATGTGAACTGGAGTATTGCCGTTCAGCTGAATGTGACAACACGTCTACGTATCGCATTCACTGTATTCATGTCGAATACTATTATGGCTGGCGATTCTTATGGAATCTACAAGTCTTTGTTTAATCCAACTGAACAGATCATTGCAACTCTTATGCAGAAGATAAATGCTCTGGAATTTCAGATTCAGGAGATGCAGTATGATCTCAATAATCTGTATCTCACATGTGATGAATATCGTAAAGGTACAACATATCACAAAGGAACCATTGTATGGTTAATTCCTGGAACGTTGTATCAGACGACAATGGAATATACCACAACAAATGACGATTCAATTCCAGTTGAGGAAGCTCTGGCAACTGATGTGCTTGACGGAAAGCTCGTTCCTTTGATCGAACAAGAATGATCGGAGGGATATGAATGTCTTCTACACTGGTAATTGATGTTCGTGATGTTACAGTTCCACCTGGAAACAATGTGAACATCGCGATCATTAATCAACCGAATCCTGTTGTTGGATTTACGGCAACAGCATCACAGATTCGGTATTTAATTAATTTTTCAAAATATTATATAACTGATTCTTCCACGGGTGATCCAATTACCGGTGATAACTTTTATGAGTTATTTCCTGAAGAGGATCCACATGGTGGCGGAGGAACTCCTGCAGTATTAATTGACAAATCTATCACTGAAAATGGCGTATATAATGCCACCGATGATAGTGCTGATGGGTATTCGTCCGTTGATGTCAATGTCAAGACAGGTGCGGTTCCAGTATTTTACGAGGTTACACCGGCTTCCGATGTATCGGAAGTCACTGGAAAACCTGTCAAGATTGGTCCAAAAGTAACATGGACTGGTAGAGTAACATTCAAGTCTTCTGTATCCGGTGATAAACTTGCATTTATTTTACCAGAAGAAATCAGACCATTCACAAAATATCTGTTCAAATGTGGCAATGGTGGTTATGGATTTGACTACACCGGATATATTTTACCAAACGGCGAAGTGCATATTGCAATCAGTGGTAATAGTGCTGCAATTGTGGCAGGTGATTTCTCATGGGATGTGATAACACCGGAGTATCAAGTAAGTGTTGATACGACAAAGGTTTCCAGTTCATCCGGAGGTATACAAATAATAGACAACATGGCTATTATGCAAGTATCTATCACGATGGGAAACTTCTCAACTGGTTGGCAGACTGGACTCTTTACAGTACCTCCGGAAGTGCCTATACCGAGTTACCAATTCCCATTTTGTGTTATCAGAAGAAGAAACACTGCGCAGTATCCTGACACTATTATGAATACTAATGGAACAGTAGATAGCTGGTTAGATAGAACTCTTGTTGACATTGTGGATTTTGTTTGTATATGGGATATAAATGAATAATACAAAATAATCGGGTGGGGATATCCCCACCCGATTATGCACAAAAACGTTTCAGTAACTTGACAGAAAGGAGGTCTTATTATGGCTTCACAAAATGTTCAATATGATCATTTCGAACATGTCATCCGAACATCCAAACAGTGGACAGAAGCCGGTATTGCAAACTGGCCTATTCCACGCGGTGTTCTGTGTATAGAATTATTTCCAGAAGGACTCACCAAATTGAAAGTTGGCGAGGGTGATAAATATTATCGTCAACTCCCATATATAGGTGGAGAAGGTGGAGATTTATCCAATTATTACACAAAAGAACAAGTTGACAGAATCATTACAAATCTGAAAGCTGTATCAATTCCATCAACTCAAATTTATCCGACAAAAGAATCATTACCAATCACTGGCAATAAACTTGGAGAAATTCGATTTGTAAATAATCCAGGATATCCAGATCCAATAACATATTTATGGAATGATAGTAAATGGATTTCTATTGGTGGAGCTTTTGATGTTGACTTATCTGCATATGTGAAACGTGTTGAAATTATGCCAACAATTAACCGATTGGAAAATGCTTCACATACACATGCGAACAAAGATATTTTAGATCAAACAACTGCACCATATACTCGTGAAGAAAAAACAAAACTTGCGAGTTTGGAAAATTATGATGACACTGAAGTCAAAGAAGATATCGAAGAATTACAAGAAAAAGCACATATACACAATAACATTGATATCTTAAATGATACTACTGCGTCATATACTCGTGAAGAAAAAGAAAAGCTTGCAAGTTTGCAAAACTATGAAGTGTTTGAAGGAACTGACGGTTTGCATGCTGGTACTGACGGTATGGTACCAGCACCATATCCTGCTGATAAAGATAAATTCTTATCCGCGGAAGGTACATGGAAAACGGTCGAAGGAGTAACAATTGAACCAGCAACAACGGAAACACTTGGTGGTGTTATTGTCGGCAATGGTTTATCTGTCAATTCGCAAGGTGTTTTATGGGTAACTGGATCAGGCGAAGTTCCTGAATATGTTGCTGGTGATGGAATTTCTATTGATGAAGGTGAAACAACACAAGATATCACGTCATTGGCTTGGGAACAAGGTTCAATTGATCCAACTACTGGAACTCATGATGATACAATTACAAATGTCATTCGATCTCCTGAAATTGAAACTGGTTTGACACAGATGTTGAATGTATCAGCCCAAGCAACAGATTCGACAGATATGGTATGGAAAGCAGCATATTATAATTCCAATCATGAATTCATACAAATGGATTCAACATGGCATACATTATCCGGTGATTCAACACGTCCTGAACATGCTACATATGTCATATTACTATTAAAAGAACAGAATGACATTACAATCGATGAGAACTCACTCCAATATTGTGAAATATCATGGCCAATTGAAATTGGCAAATACGTCATTACAAATACGGGAGTAACACATCTCGAGATGAATGGTCCGTCATTAATCTCTATTGAGAATGGTGAAACTTCGACCATCATGCAATTTTCACAGGATTTGGATGTCACAAACGGTGTTGTAAGTATTCCGGACTATCATCGCCTCACATTAAATGTTGAGGTGTAACTTCATAAAGGAGATGATTTCATGTCAAGCAAGACATTTAATGAAGTAAAAATAAATGTTACATTTTCACAAGCTACTTCAGATGTCACTGTTGAAGGCGGTAATAACCATGCTTCAAACATTGATGGTTCCACAACGGAACAACACCCCCATGGACAAGACCTAGCGCTTGCATTGGGTAAAATTCAAAACTGGTATAACAATTGGCATTCTGTTGTATGGACCGGTGCTGCTGCAACCGTCAATGGACATACGGTCGGTAAGGATGTTCCATCGAATGCAGTATTCACTGATACGACATACAGTTTATCCGGAGCATATGATGGAAATACATGGGTTACAACATTAACACCGTCAACCGGATCAGCCACAACGTCAACTGTTCCAACGGCATCTACATCTGTATATGGTATTACAACACTTTCATCTGCAACAGATTCGACATCTACAACTGTTGCTGCAACACCATCGGCGGTTAAATCGGCATATGATTTAGCATCAGGAAAATCAACAGTTTCATTTACTCGTAATCTGACTTCTGGTACAAAAGTTGGTACGATTACGATTGATGGAACATCGACGGATCTGTATTGTCAAACGAATGTTGATACCAAGGTTAATATGAAGCTTGGTACAACAACAAAGGCATATTTATTAGGTTCATCAACAACACCAACGTCATCCAACCAAGCAGTTGAATCAATTGCTGATACTGGTGTATTCTTGACTACAACTGCGGGTAGATTGCAAGTTGGTTCATTAGCAGTTACAAGTGGATCATATGCAAATATCTTAACATCTGCTTCATTAACAACAGCTGATGTTACACAAACATTACCTGCAACAGCTGGTACGATTCTGAATACCGGAACAACTTCATTTACACAGGTGCTTACATCTGGAACAAAGATTGGTACGATCACGATCAACGGTACGTCAACAGATATCTATTGTCAAACGAATACCAATACTGATACCAAAGTCAATGTTACCAAAGATGAAACACATAAAGCATATTTACTTGGTACAACAACAACACCTACGACGACAGCAGCAGCAGTTGAATCTGTTGCTGACACAGGTGTTTACTTATCAACAAATGCAGGTGAAATCGTTGCAACAAATATCGTCAGTAAGGTAAACAACTATACAATCGGTGGTAATGTAAATGTGTCTGTTCCTTCAGACGCTGTGTTTACAGATACAACATACACATTTGCGGAAGGTTCGACAAATGGTAAGTTTACTGTTACACCTTCTGGTGGAACTGCACAATCTGTCACAATTCATGGTTTGAACACCGCAGCTTATCAACCGACAACAGCATTTGTTCCAGCAAAACCTGACTCGACAAATGATTTGATTATCACTGATGGTGGTGCAAAAGTTGTTAACTCGATTTATTTGCCATCATATGTCGATGATGTTATTGAGTGTTACTATGATTCTACGGCAGGAAAGATTTACTCTGATTCTGCAAAAACACAAGAGATCACGCCTGCACGTGATAAAATCTATGTTGACCTGAGTGATCCGGTAAAAGATGATGGTCCAACATATCGTTGGAGTGGTACAACGTTCGTATCACTGAAATCACCTTCGGTATCTGCATTATTGGATGTTATATATAAATCCAATGGCGTTATCACGCGCAAATACAGTGATAAACCAGATTCAGATTTAACGATATATACACACCCAACAACAGCCGGAAACAAACATATTCCGACAGGTGGTGCTGCAGATCAGATTTTAGTATATTCTGCTTCAGGTACTGCTCAGTGGAAGTATTTGAATCAACTTGGTTCCAACAATAATTCGGATTATGTTGGATCAACAGCAAATGCCGCTGGCACACACGGTCTTGTACCTGCTGCTGCATCTGGAACAAACGGAACGCATTATCTCCGTGCAGATGGAACATGGAGTGATGATCCAGTTATTGAATTGGATATTCTCACATTGAACGTCGTTTGATAAATATAATTAAGGTGCGGGGTATTAACCCCGCACCTTTTTACTATATCACCGAAAACGTTTCGGTAAATTTTTACAGAAAGGAGATGTTATCCGTATATGTCGAACAAGGAATTTGATAACGTCAAAGTCAATATGACGCTACATGAACAACAGACACGTGCAAACCTGTTATCAACATCGGAAGATTTGGCAACTCAGATGGGTAAGATACAAAAATGGTATCAAGACTTTCGACCAGAAGTATTTAATGGTACATCACGAAATGATTTAATTATCAGATCCAAAACATTTACCGATGTAATAGGCTCCTCAAATGATTCTACGGGTGCTGTGTTTTATTTTGGATATGCGAGACCTACAACGTATGACGATACGGCATTCATCCGATTTCGAATTCTTATATACGTCCCTGGTCAGGTGAACTACCGGGCATATGCTGATGTTACATATACAATCACCAGAGCGGCGTTGTCTTATAATATCATCAATAATATGGTGAACACATCGTATCGTCCAGTATATTATCATTATATTGGAAGATTAACTTCTGCCGGATATAATGCGTCAACAAATTATGGAAACATAATTGGCATCGGTATGCAATCATCCTCGAATCCAACCAGTGCGAGTTACAAACGTACAATTGTTCTGGAGATACTTGAAGAACAAGGTTGTGAATTCACGTTCTATGATAATGCTTTGAAACCTGCCGACGTTCCGGGATATAGTTCAACAAACTTCTCTGTCTCCACGATTGCGTTTACAGGAAACCAAACGCTTCCTGACAATAATACATACAGTCAGACATACGTTAATGAACGTCTAAAAGCTGGACCAAATGGTGTAAAGCAATATTCATTGTGCGCAATCAATAAAGACGATCAAATGGAATCATTGACAACAACACATGGTACAGGAACAAAGTCTTTCTATACAACAGGAAAGTTCCGATATAAGCCAAACATATACTATTATTCTGGAAGCTCCAATGTTGCATCAGGCAGTGCGATAGGTTCTGACGCAGAATTTCCAATTATTACAACGATTGATTCCCGTTATTCAGCAACCGGTATCACTGATACAGTTGGATGGACGATGTATAAACCAATATATTGGGAAGTAACATTTGATGAAAATCGACATTGGTCTGTTACGGAAAATGGTTTAACACAAACACTTCGATCAGGGTACTATTATATTTATATTGGAATGCCACGAAACACGTATCAAATATCATTGACGGAAATGCATCCGGTGTTATATTATGATGGTACAAATCTGATTGATGCGGATAAAAAATTTTTAGATGATGCGGTTGCGATTGCGGTTGATGTACAACAGACATTGACGTCTGGTGTTGAGATTGGTTCTGTGAATGGAACGAAACTCTATGCACCAAATCCAACAACATGTGACATTAATCAAGGTGTATTAACATTTACGCTTGATTCAAGTATAACACCATAAGGAGGAAAACTATATGGCATATGTAGGTAAAATAACAGATACCAGTGGTACAACTGGTCTAGTAGGTTCTACATTATATGGTACATGTGACACAGCAGCTGCAACTGCTGCAAAGGTTGTAACGTTATCTGATTTTGATAAATTACTCATTGGCGTCACTGTACATGTTCGATTTAAATATTCCAATACTGTAGCAAATCCAACATTGAATATTAATTCAACAGGTGCAAAAACAATTGCTCGTTATGGTATCGATGGAACAATTGTCAAACCTGGCACAACTGTGATTGAATCATGGCCTGCTGGTGCAATCATTGCGGTGACATATGTTGAAGTATCCGGTACAGGATATTGGGTATTAAATGATCAACCCGCTTTAACAACTACATCAGTGGGGTCTGCAACTGCAGGTACAGCAATTGCCGCTGATGATATCACTGCGTGGTCTGCCGGTACATTACCAAGCGTAACTGTTGAAACAATAGTTGTTCCAAATGTTACATCAGTTGGTACACTACCTTCATTAACACCAACTGAAAAGACTATTCCAAATGTAACATCAGCAGGAACGGCGCCATCAATGACAAAATCAAATGTTACTGCAAAATCAGTTAAGACGATAAACAATGCTGTTCCATCAGCAACCATTTCAGAAGGTGTATTGACAATAGCAACTCCAACTGCAACTGTGGTGACAGAAGATAAAACTGCAACATATATTTCAGCATGGTCAGCTGGATCTGCTGCAACACTCGGTACAGCTATCAAAGTAAATTCCGCAGATTCTTGGTCTGCCGGTACATTACCAGTTCTTGGTACCGCAATTACATTTGATGCAATCACAACAGATAGTTGGGATCCGGGTACGCTCCCATCTCTTTCATACACTGCAAGAAGTATTCCGAATATTTCTGTTTCTTCGAAGACGGTGGTGGCTGTTAAGAGTTAAAAATAAAATAATGGAGGTTATTTTATGCCGTTTGTAGGTAAGATAACCGACTCAGCCGGTAGTACCGGCTTGATTGGTTCTACATTATATGGAACATGTGACACAGCAGCTGCAACCGCAGCAAAGGTTGTCACATGTGCAGATTTCGATAAATTATTATCCGGAGTCACAATCCATGTCAAATTTACATATTCAAATACAGCTGCTTCACCGACATTAAAGGTCGGATCAACTGCAGCAAAGAATGTGTATAGATATGGAACAACAGTTCCTGGTACAACTGTTGCAGCATCATGGCCTGCTGGATCCATTGTATCATTTACATATGATGGAACCTCATGGATTATGAATGATTATCACGATGATACCAATACTGATACCAAGGTTACTGCGACATTATTACCTGCATCAACTGCTGACACCTCTTACATGCCGACGTTTGTAACTGGCGCAGGTACTGCTGGTGTTAATATCATGGCATCAATTAAGTTCAATCATACCAAAGGTACAACATCAGCAGTCGGTAATTCACGGTTGATATTAGGTAATTCAACAGCTTCAGGAACAGCTGACAATGAAGAGGGCTTGATCCGTTTATATTCTCCTGGAACATCGTACCACACATTCAAAGTTTCATCGACGAATTCTGAAATCATTCAAACATTTCCGGCAACATCAGGAACAGTTCTGAATACTGGGACGACGTCATTCACACAAGTACTCACCTCTGGAACAAAGATTGGTACAATTAAGATCAACGGTACGTCAACAGATATCTATTGTCAGACGAATACTAATACTGATACGAAGGTTACACAAACCGCAGTTGGATCGACATATACAAATTATCGTCCACTCGTAATAGGTGCATCCAATAGTGCAACTGCTGGATTCGCACCATCAACTGTGACAGATACGACGTTTACAACACAGGCAATTTATTGTCAACCAGCATCTGGTACAATTTTTGCGACTAAATTTGATGGATTCCTTGCACCAAAATTATTTACATCATCAACAGTTGATTCTACCGCGGGATCTTGTTTTTTCTATGGTGATAATTTATTAGGTAATGGAAGCTATGACTGGATTGGTATCCAGGGAGATTCTGGTTCCGATAAATTTCAACTTATGCCATATGCAGGAAATATGTTGCTATATCGTCAAAATGATAACGGTGGAAGTAGTACTGTTTGGCAAGATTGGATCAGTTTATTATCACCATCATCTGTTACGGCGAATGGTGGTATAACTGCTACAATTACAACAACGACAATTGGAACCGATGATGGTGCTGTGACATTCAATTCTGGTGTGCGTTTAAGTCATACGAATTCTGTTACTGCAGTAACATCGAATTCATTTTTGAAATTCAAATATGATGCACAAGGACATATCACTGGTTCTACAGCAGTTGTGAAAGCGGATATCACTGCGTTGGGTATTCCTGGTAGTGACACGAATACAACATATTCATTGTCAGGAGCTGCGAGTGATGCAACGTACGTTGTCACATTAACACCATCTACCGGATCTGCAACAACCGCAACAGTTCCAGCTGGTACAACATCGGCATATGGTCTTGTCAAATTATCATCATCTACATCATCAACATCAACAGCATTAGCAGCCACACCATCTGCTGTTAAATCTGCATATGATTTAGCTGCCGGTTATGTAAAACAATTGACATCATCGACAGTTGATTCCACTGATGGAAATTTCTTCTTCTGGGGTAATGACTTGATTGGTGGAATGTACGATTGGGTTGGTATTCAATCTGGTTCAGCAGCAGACGTATGGCAGATGACTGCAACAAATGATCGTCCATTATTTAGACAAAAAGACACTGATACATGGAGTGATTGGGTTGGATTATTAACACCTGGATGTATAACCAGCGGAGATAATGTTATAACAGTAACAGAGAATTCTCAAACAATTGGATCCGGTAATACCGCGGTTACAGTCAAATATGGTGTGTCACTTTCACACAAGACATACACTTCAAAATCGTCAGGCGTTTATAAAATTACAGTTGATGGCACTGGTCATGTTTCAGCTGCATCAGCTTTGGATGCAACTGATGTAAGCGGTTTAATAAACAAACTCAGTACAGGATCATCCACACCTGTAGATGCCGATTATTATGTCTCTCAATATGTTGGCGGTGGAACATCTACAACAACATATCACCGTCGACCAATGTCTGCTTTATGGTCATATGTAAAAGGAAAAGCTGACAGTGTTTACGCACCCATCAGTCATACACATTCATATATTCCATTAGCTGGTTCCGATCAGATTTCTGGTGACTTAAAGTTTAATGCAACAGGTAAAGGTATTTACTTGAAAGACAGTGGATCGAATGTTTATGCAGGAATCAGTGATAATGGTACGAATTTGTGGATTGGTGCAAAATCGTCGTCGGTTGCAGGACACGTTGGAAAGACATATATTTCAACAGGATATGATTCAACAAATTCAAAAGGTAATATGACAATCAATGTTTACTTGCCCAATGCAAGTAATTCTAGTCATAGTACAGAATATCCAATACTCCATACTGGAAATCTATTAGCAGGAACAGGTTTATCAATTGCTACAGCTGCTTCGACAAGTTATACTGGTAATACATATACGATTAATCATACGGATTCTGTTACCGCAGTGACAACAGCAGGTTTATATAAAATCAAATACAATGCATCCGGTCATATCACAGGTACTGCTTCAGTTGCGGCATCTGATTTACCTTCGCATACACACCCGTATTTACCGCTTGCAGGTGGAACTATGGATGCATCTGCGACGATAACGATCCCATCAAGTAACGCAAACAGCTGTCGTTTAACATATTATGGCACACAATTCCAAGTTATAAATTCATCATGGGCACGTGGAATAACAGTTTTCTCTGATGACTGGTCAACTGCAATTGGTTCATTTGGTGCCTTTTCTGCAAATAATACTGAAACTCAATATTTCTATATGGGTACGGCTTATAACAATACATGGTTGCGTCTTTACAAAGATTCTATATTATTATCAGATGCAGATAATGCTGGCTTTGTGATAAATTATCAACCTGCGAATCTTTCATCGAGCTACTCAGGTTCATTCGTTAAAATGATCCCTGGTAATAGTTATGGTTACGGATTATTTTTGGGGTACACTCATGGCGGAATAACAATGATTAGTTCTGGTGAATCTGGTAAAAATCTATTTGAGACAGCATTTGATGCAAGCTTGACCCCATATTCATCAGCATTCAGTGTTACTGAAGAACGGATGATAATATCTTCAGATACAAATATTACATTCATAACTGGTTCTGATAGTTTATCAACAACAGCGCATGAAGATTGGACAAATTTAAGAACAATATATATTGATTCACAAGGTGTTTTCTGTCCGTCGATAGACAAAAAAGGTCAGATAGGTTATTCGACAGCCAGATGGAATTGGGGATACTTTGCAAATGTAAACATATCCAATTCTTCATGGGCACCTTTGACAATTCATCGTGAAGGCACTGGTACTGCTGCGATTAAATTTACAAATGTAAATAATAATGCAACACAAACACTCGGATATCTCGCATTAGCTTCTACAACAGGATTGTTTCGACATTATCTTTCTAATGGAAGTACATATTATGATATTATCGATACATCTGTAAAAGCTGTTTCAGGTGCATGGTTTGATAAGTTCCCATGGATTGCATCTGATGGTGCTATGGGTATTGGTTCAGGTATTAACTTCCATACATCAGATACCGCAACGTCAACATATGATTGGAATATAGCAGCTGCTTCAACAACATTAAAAATACAAAATTCGTCTAAATCATGGGTATTTAATTCAAATGGTTTATTAACAATTCCCGGACAAATCTCCACTATTGGAAATGTATATATCAAATGTAAATCAAGTGACAAACAACGAGTTACATTAGCTGATTTGATGGCACATTTTATATCACAAGGATATATTCACGCAAGTACATGGGAACATGTGATTATTCAATCAAAATATTCTTATGATTATAATGACATTCTACAATTTACTGTAGATGGAATTTATTATGAAATGCATTTATGCGGTGCAACTTTTGAATTCATTGGTATGTGTGAAAATACAGGCTCACATCCACCACAAAGTTATGGAACATATTTGTTGAAAATAACCTCGGGTGCAGAACAACGTATCGGTACGATCACATCAGGATATTATGAATTTCCTTCTGGTCATACTGCAACATATCATTTGTCACAAAATACGAATTATAATCCGCATTGGACTATCGATGGATACTCAAATGGTCGTGAAGAGATTCAACCATTATTGGCAGATCAAACATGGAACAATACTTCAGGTGGAAATGTTTCAAATGCCAGTGTTACATGTACAGACGCTATTATGACTCAATGGAAATTATTATATTGCGTCATGACATGTACAATTTCAACATCATCGACTGATTCTGGTGAAGGTTCATATGGTTTCAGATTTAATTTCTTAATACCAATAAAGTACTTGTTGGCAGTAAGTGGAACCGGTGTTTCATATAATGTCGGTATCGGTTATCACCCAAACTGGGGATCTTCATCATCATATGGTCCACATTTAACACTAAATGTCGGGTACAGCAATAACTACACACTCACGTTCACTGGTTCTAGATGGACCAGTACTTCTTATTATTTGAAATTTAAATCAATAAGAATTTATGGAATCATGTAAGGAGGTTTGATCTAAAATGGTTATTAAGCTTGATAATGAATATAACATTATTGAATTCTGCCGCGTTGGAGGAGATCCCAACGCGGAAGGGTGTTGTCAAGTAGATAACATCCCACCAGACATTGCAGATGATATCTTTTCATATCGATATATCGAAGGAAGATTCGTAAAACGTGCTGATGCTGATGCAGAACATATTGCAGAAGCAAAACGTATCAAACTTGAATTCATCTCATCCACATGTCATTCAATGATTGAATCAGGCATTCAAGTTGGTGACGATCATTATTCATTAACAACAAATGATCAGATGAATTTATCTAAATTGGCAACACAAGCAGCTATGGCTCCGCAACTTCCCATCTTTTATCATGCAGATGGGAAGTTGTGTCGGCAATATACACCAGAAGAGATTCTGATGATTTCGCAACTTTGTGTCAACTGGGTTACATACCACACGACATATAATAACTTTGTTAAGGCATATATCAAATCACTATCTGATTTCGAACAGATAGCTGCATTCAATTATGGTTCCAGAATTGAAGATGATGAACTCAATAGACAGATGGAAGCAATTATAGAAACGACTCAAGTCACGTTTACGAGTATTATTGAAGATCCGTTTGATTATGAAAGTATCTATCATCCTCAACGTGAAGAATCAATACCGATGGTTGATATGAATGCATATTTTACAATGTAAGGAGGAAACTGACTTATGAAACCTGAAATTCAAGAACACATGGAAACCAATGTTACAGAAGTTCGAAATCAGAATACGTTGTTTGATACAACAATATCTGTTATTGAAGAACATTATTCAGATACGATGAATCGTCGTTCCGCGACAACATATGATCTCGTTGTTGATCATACATGGTTGATTGCAGTTTCGTTGAATGAGGATCTGTACAACGGTACAGTCATTGTTGCAATCAATAAAAAACTTGAATCACAAGAGTATGCAAGATTTGCAACAATGACAATCACATCGTCAAGAACAATCAGTGAAGCGTTATCAAATGTCGATAATGTCGTTGATCACACCATGATCATTGGATTGTTTGAAGAAATCTTTACCGCTGTAATAAACGCGAACAATGGTGGTGAATCATAATGAATAAACTGACAAAAAATTTGATCATGGAATGTATACTGTTTCTAATTGGCGGTTTTATTTATGCCGGTATTGAAATTGGTTTACGCGGATTCACACATTGGTCAATGTTCATTGTCGGTGGTATTTGTTTTGTCATCATTGGTCTTCTGAATGAGTGGTATACTTGGGATATTCCTTTACTGTTACAAATGTTCTATGGTGCATTTGTGATTACAGCACTCGAATTGATATCTGGATATATTCTTAATATCAAACTTGGATGGAACATCTGGGATTACTCAGGAAGATTTCTGAACTTCTATGGACAAATTTGTCTGTTAAATTCATGCTTGTGGTTCTTATTATCAGCAATCGGAATTTTTCTTGATGATGTAATCCGGTATATCTGGTTTGACGAGGAGGAACCTCGCTACAAGATATTCGGAAAGATATTCAAGTAAAAAAAAGAAGAAATGGGTAATGTGGGGGCTTTCGCCCCCACATTTATTCATCCTCATCATCGATATCAGAATCATCATAACGGTCATAATCTGTCAGATAGACGAATGTTGCTCCACAGTAATCGATATTTACATCATCAATTTTATCCAAGTATTCAACGAATTCGTCGATCGATAAAAATGCTGTTGTTGTTGCAGTACCGTCTTCTTTGAAACTGATTAACGAGATATCACCGTCACGTTTAACGATCAGGTCTCTCGTTAAATCATCTTTGTCGATACCGATTTCTGTGAAGTTTACCAACAATCGATCTTCATATCCATAATAAATTTTCTGATAACAGGATATCTGATCGATCTTGATTTGGATTTCTTGGCAACATTTCACGAACTCCAAGAAATCATCATCAATTGCTTCGCAATACAATTGAACGCTCATAAATGTCATCATCTTTCGTCTCTCTTTACAATTGATTTCAAGTATTGCAGATAATGGTGAATCATGTCTGTCTGCTGGATAGATCTTGAGCAATAATGTATGTTTGATATGCTCAATCTCAATCTGAAATACATTCCTTGCGAAAAACATTTCAAGATTCTTTTCCGCTATCTCTTTTAGCAGTTGGTCGGGGATAATCATTGTGGAGTCCTCACTTTCAATTTAATTATTTAAATAGGAACATTCATCCTATTCATGGCAATAATATACATATCAAAAATAAAAATAGTTCAGGAAACCGAACGATAATCTTTATCATATAAAGGAGGAAAAGATATGGCACAACCTATGACATCGTCATCATCCCAGGTTGGAAAACAACGTATCTTGGGTGCTGATATATCAGAATTTAATAAAGCTTTTCTTGAAAGCTTGTTTGCATCTTATTATGATAGGTCTACAAATTCACAAAAACAATCTGCATTTAATGCCAATGATCATATCAAATTAACACATTCAGAATATGAATTCGTGAAAGATGAAGTTGAAACAACACTTGGGATATTATTCATGAACCGATACTTATTGGAATATACAGGTATCATTAAATTTCTTGGATATTGGAACATCCCTCTTCACAAGAAAGGTTTGGGACAGTTAAATATGTTGGTGAATAACCTCGTTATCACATCTCAAATCGATACAAAAATTCTTGGTATGTTTGTTGATAGACGTGATAAACTTGGATTCCAAAGTGCTTCATTCTTATCATCAACAATTTCACCATCACTTGTTCGACCCATGCAAAATGTAAAACAATTGAAATTACAATTACTTGAAAAATATCATGATGACTTACATTCAAAAGATCCAACAAAACAATTACTTGCATCAAATGCAGTTGAAAAAGAGTTGATGAAACTCGTCCGTGAGAATCTGAAAAATGATTACGGATATGACATGTATGCATCTGGTGACGGAAATTTGGATAACAATTATAAGACAATTAATGTCATGCGTGGTGCAGTTTTCAATAGTTTAACTGGTCGATTCGATATTTCTGAGTCTTCACTGATGGATGGTATCAATAAAAAAGACATTCCGTCATTTGCTAACTCTGTTGTTGCAGGTGCATATCCGTCAGCAATTGGTACTGCTGATGCCGGTTATATGGCAAAAATCATTCTTGCATTGTTGCAATCCATTAGTATCGACCCAGATCCTGATTCTGATTGTGGTACTACACAAGCGATACCTCTCACAATTACTGATCGAAATAAACAGTATATGCTTTATCGATATATCAATGAAGGTGGTAAGAAAGTATTAACTACCATTGATAATATTGGTAATTATGTTGGTAAGACTGTCAATATGTATTCACCGCAGTGTTGTACACACGAACAAATTTGTGGCAAATGTGCAGGTAGAGTATTCCATAATTTGGAAGTCACACAGATTGGTCTACTTGTTACATCAATCACACAAAAGTTATTGAACTTGAAATTGAAATCAAAGCATGACTTATCACAATCGGCTGCGGTCATTGATAAGAAATGGATTTTTGAGCAACCGAATAGTTATTTTGATATTCAAGAAGGATTTATTGTTAATAAGCTTCCGATGAAAATATTCATTCCGAAAATGTTTGATGAATTTAAGGGATTCTCATTGGAAGCAACCACATGTTCTTCATTCGGGGTTGTCCCTGTGAAGTTCTATAACAACGAAGGACGTGAAATACTGTCAACCAGAATGACTGTGCCGACAACATTGGATTTCAAAATCTATGATGACATTCAAGAAGACCCTGATTACTTTATTTTGCAATATGAACCTGACTCACAAATCTGTTCTGTTGCAATTCGTCAATCTGTTAAGAATGTTGAGTTTTATATTAACCAAATATATTTGTATTCAAAGACTGCACAAATTCCATATAATATGATGACAGAAATGATGTTCCGTTGTATGGAAATTAACAAAATTGATTTGACCGGACCTTCTATTACATATGAGATTATTGCAAGACGTGTTTGTCGCGCTGGTGGTAAATCATTTGCATTGAAATATGGTCATGGTGGAGTTGATCCAATGTCATATGACAAGGAACAATTCCGTGTTGCAGTTCAACGTGCAGGTATCTTACAAGGTTTATTATTCCAAGATATTTCATCTGCAATTAATGTTGGACTTGCACAAACAATCGATGGGGTTAAACCGACAACAACACCTTTGGAAAAAGTTGTAAAAGCTTGATGATATGTTAACAATTACATGGCATAGAATTGTCAGGCGTCATGTAATATGTATCATATGACGAAGTAATACAAGAGATATCTTTGACAGGTTATGTCTATAAAAAATAAAGTCTCATTTATTATTTTCAGATTATGATCATATGAATCCGTAAAGATGGCCATCAATCTGTGACACGCATACACAGATTCGGAACATGACAAATGACATGCATATGTTGTGTGATTTGATACATATATAGACACAAGCTGATGGTATTGTCTTCTATGAGGTTCCGTCCAACCTACTTCTTCTGTGAGATCCTTATAGTCGGTCAGTAGTGTCAAAGGAAAGCATTTTCTCGCGTCAAAGGTACGGTTAATTGTGAGGGGCGAACAGCCCCTCACAATTAATCCCCATTATTTGATAAACATTAATTCATCACTGGTGAATCCAGCAGCGTGTATATGTCCACCACCACCAAATGATTCACATATTTCAGCGACGTTAACACCTTTCTCCTCATCGGATCTAAAGCTATAATACCACTTCGCAGCAGTTCTCCAGAACATGCATACTGCATCATAGTCTTTTATCAGATCACCAAATAAGAATGAATCTCCACGTGCATTTACCATAAGAACTTTAATGGTTTTCCCATTGTATTCAAGGTCATATTGGAACGCTTGTTGCATGCAATTCTTTGCGTCGGAATCCTTATATGCAACAATTGCATTGCCGGGTTCAACATATTTATCATTGAGCATTTTGTTGTTTGTACTCCATAACAAATCAACCCAAACTCTGCTAGTTGGTTTCTTATCCTGTTCTAATGAGAAACCGTAATGGAATGCTCGCGTCCCGCTTAATTCATGAATCCATACATCCCAGTCATTGATAAAACGTGCAACCATTGGTACACGATATTCACGAAGATGATCAAAATCTGGACCAATACCAATATGAGAAAACTGTGCTGTATTGTCCCAGACAACTGTATCGAGACGTTTTCTCTCATCTTCATTCATGCATGAATAAACCCAACACAGGATTGTTGCGGATACACCAATCTTGTACATTGTCGTGATGTTCTTCATGAACGCTTTTCCTTGTTCATCAAGGCTCTCGATAAATGTAAGTGTGCTTTGATGATGATCAATGTGAACAATATTTACATTTTCACATGCATGCAATACATTAACCATGAAATTGAAGATGGTCCAATCTAAAGCAAGATCAACAATATAGATTGTATCATTCTTCTGAATTTCTTCTGGGTTAATTGTGGGAAAATCTTTTCCGTGTGAATATTCAAATATCTTTCCTTGAATTTCCATAGATGGATCCGCCATACAGCAATCATTATAAATAATTGCTGCAGAACATCTACCATCGTCATCATTATGGTGAATAATGAAAGACATGTTTTTCTCCTTTCGAATCAGTTTCAACAAAATAAGGGCAGCGGGAAGCCGCTGCCCTTTGTTCTGATTCTAATTTATTTTGATATAATTCATGGCATTTTTCAATGACCAGTGCTACGATGGCACCAATCATACAACCGATCAGTACCTTTTTCATATATTTACTCCGTCTTATCAGATGTCACTTCTTCAACATCAATAGGTTTCATTTCACCAGCATCTTCAGATGTTTCAGATGTTGTATTTGTCAACTCTCTGATTCTCTGCTCATACATATTAATGAGCTGCTGCTGATTTGTGACAAGAGCTGTTGCTGTAATCAGCTGCTGATAAACTTCAAGGATATCAATCAACTTCAGAACAAGCAGTTCACGTTCAGTTGCAATACCTGCTTCTTCGAATACTTTGTAATCGATATCAAGCTTATGAATCTCATGGAACTTTGCAATTTCAGCCTTGGCAAGTTCAATCGTAGACTTCATCTCACCAGTTGTTTCCTCTTCGGAAGATTTGATTTCAACTTCTTCACGAGATTCCAACAGTGCAATCAACTGACGAACACTATCTGCAGCAGAAATAGTATTACCCATGTTTTTGATGTTTTCATCCCAGTTCATCTGGGTTGCATCAGAAAACATAATCTGTCCATTGATCAGATGATAGAAGATTTTGTTTGAATTATCTTCTTCCTGTTTCTGATAATCGCGGCCATCTGCAGCCAATTCACCGGAAGCAATTGTTGCAGCACGCATAACATCATTTACGTCAGCATCTCCCAGTTGAATTTCATTGCTGTAAAGACCCTTCATGATTTCCTGCATAATACCTGTAAGAGAACCATATCTCTCATCCGGAATTACAATGAAATCATAGTAAGTTCCTTCTACATTCTTTGCAGGAAACACAAGGTCGAGTTGAACCTTATCATCCTGCGGGGTTTCGAGAATCATAAAGTTGTCAGTTAACTTATGAATTCCCTCGGGCAGTTCATTGATCTTCTTGAATGTGATCGTCATTGGGTATCTCCTCCTGTGAATAGATATTAAATAAATCAGAAAATGATTTACTCACATTGAAAACTGCGATTTCTTTCAACATGATATTCATCAGTTCAATCGCATCCGTACAATATAACACGGCAAGATGATAATCATTATCTGCCGTATCAAGTCCAGAATATAATTCAGTATATGTTGGTTTACAAAAACCTTCAACAATATCCTTGATAACAGATAAAGCAAATGATGTATCAGGTTCTGAATTCGGTTCAACTGCGGAAGCAATCAATTGCTGAAGAACCTGTCTGACAACTAACAGGTTACTTTCAATTGTCTGAACACTCGCCGCAGCATCCATCCAATTAATGGAATCTCTGTTGATTAAATATCTTTTACCATCCATAGAATGGAATATGATACCATTAACAGGCATCTCATCATCTGATGGAATAGTAGATTCATCAACAGTATGTTCTTCGGCGTGTTCCATAACTTCCTCAGAAACATCACGCTCTTCAGTAATGTCAATATGTTTTGGTGTCGGTTTTAAAATTCTGGGATCAATCGCCATTTGTATTTTCACTCCTCACTTCAGGTTTTCTGACAACATCAGGAATCTTTTCACCATTTATGATATACTCTCGCATATCACGACGTTTTACGGTTACGATCCGATGCACATCTAAACGATGCACCTTTTTCGGTTTTGTTTTAGGTCTCTTGAAAATATCCAAAAGAACACCTCCACGAATTATTAATATCACAACACACTGTTGTTGATATCGAATGAAGAATATATATGTAAAGGAGAGATTTTTATGTTGGAATTCACAGCAATTACTCTTGCCGCGTTTGTTGTCGCTTTGAATGAAGTCGTAAAAATTATCGCTGTTGCAATCACAGGTGACGAGGAAAAGATCAAACGATACATTCCGATCTTCTCTCTCGTATTCGGTGTGATTCTTGGCATAATCGGATACTTCATGCCAAATGTCACAATGGGCAATAACATTGTCGAAGCAATTTTCTTCGGTCTTGCTTCTGGTGCTTCTGCAACAGGATACCATCAGGTATTCAAACAATTGAAGAAATCGCCTACATCTAATGATGAAGAAGAATCCGTAACAGAAGAAATCGAAGAAGATGCAATCGTTGATATTGATGATATTGACGATGAGTCTCCGATTGAATGTGATGATGTTTCGGAGGAAGAAACCGAAACAGAATCCGAAGACAGCTAATATTGAGTTTGGAGGGGAGTTTATCTCCCCTCCAATCAATTAATTCTTTTCCATTTTAAAAGTATTTTCATCAATAATTGAGTCGATACCAAATTCAGAACGGACGGCATCAAAGAAATCTTTTTTGCCCCATCGACTGAATACATTACGTTGTGATCGTGTCAACGGTAAAACAAACTCTTCACCATTTCGGACAGCTGCATATGCCGTTATTTTACCATCATTTGAAATAACAATACGTTTGATTATAGTTCCTTTTTTCATTGATACCCTCCAATGTAAATAAAATTACATATCATTTTTGATATGTTACCGATTTTGTGTAACCCGGACTCAAATGTAAGTAAGTATATCTTACCATTATCCACCAATTTAAAATAGAAATGAGGTAAATATGATGGACACTTCAGATGTAGTCATTGCAATTGTCAGTGCACTTGGCGGTGGTGGTATCACATCCATCTTGACGACAGTATTATCCCGAAAGAAATTCAAAGCTGAAGCAGACTCTATTCGTGTACAGAACGAAGAGACTGAGATGGAATATATCAAGAAATCTTTTAAGGAACTCAATGAAGAGACAAAGGCTCAATTCAATGAGTTTAAAGATACCGCCAAGGCAACCATTGATGAACTCAAAGAAGAGATCAAAGAACTTCGTGAATCAAATGAAAAGCTTCATGCTGAATCAACATCGTTGAAATCAAGTGTTGACGATTTGAAACAGAAGCTTACATCATTGATGAACTGGGTTACCGGTGATGATAAACGTTATCGTGACTGGCTTGAAAAAACTCTTCAAGATCTTGATCCTTCTATTGAGTTCCCGTCACATACAGACCCACCGAATGTATTTCCAAAAGACACCGACAAAGAAGAAACTGAATAAGATTAATATGGAGGGGCTTTGCCCCTCCATATTAATCACTTTTTGTTTGCTCGTGTTCAATCATGATTTTACCCATTTCTTCGATGATATCCATAATACGATTATCCGTATATAATTTACCATCGATGATAAGTGTTGCAAATTCATGATTTTCTTCTTCACGCATTTTGTTATAAAGCTTTATTAATCGATCACAATATTTGCGATCGATATATGAAACGATTCTCCATAGAATTCGATATGTAATTATTACAATTAAGAACCGTTGTAGATTAGTTAAGCTATCAACATGCGTTAGAATGAAATACAATAACAATGGAATTCCCATTATAAATATATGGATTTGAGATCGCGTATAAGATCGATGTAACAATTCGGTTATTGTTTTAATTGGAGTCATTTTCTTCCTCCTCGTCAGTCCATGAAATGTGTGAATATTTTGTACACATTGCTTTCAATGTTTTCTTACGAGAATTCCACCAATGACGATCCATTGGTACGGATATATCAACAATGTCATAGTAATGACATGGTTTTGGAATATAACGAATACGCCACATAACTTGCTGCACAACAATTTTCGAAACGATTGGTGAACAATTTATGATATCGGTAATACCTTTAATGTCCGAACCAGTTCCGAGCGATTGTACAGTTGTGACAATGATGTCAGCATGATGTTTGTTATATTCATTATCCGATTTTGAATTATGTGAATTAACTGTTTTGATGTCAAGTGAATATTCAAACGATTCATCATTGTTTAATTCCATATTTAAGAAATATGCACAATCGGTACATAAATCAATCAATGGCATAAATACAATAACTTTGGCTGATGATTCATTCGCATAGATTTCTTTTATGATATCACGGCATACTTTGAAATGGGTTTGTTTTTTATCATATTGGATAACCCATTTTCCATATGTGACCGCAGACATACCACGACCACCATTTACTCGATATTTGTAAATGTTTGGTTTGCAGTGTGTATTGATGTCTACTGTTATATATTCAACCCATTTGTCTGGGTGTTTTTCTGTTTCAGACGTAGAAGCTTTTCTGTAAAACACAGATTTGGAAAAGACATGTCTGAAAATTGCATTTTCATCCTTTGATGATCTACCATCTGTTGCTGTCAAATACAAGTTTCGTTTTACATTAAACAGAAAATCCATCAATAATGTATCTTTGAAATATAAATGTGCTTCATCAATAATCTTGAAACCGATGTTTAGATTTTTCGTTATATTATGAATCAGCTCACAATCACGGATTCGATTACATGCAGCTTGGAATGTTGCATGTGTCATGAGATACACATCATAATCAAGCTTTATTTGTCCATGAGCAATTGCTTCTAGTTCTTCGGAAGATGTTAGTTCATACACTGCAGATGAGGGGTATCCATTCAAATCGTACAATGATTTCACCCATTGTGTTCGAAGTGCATCACGATGCATGATAATCAATGTTTTCATACCTAAAACACCTAAAGCATATCCAGAACAATATGTCTTGCCGAATCCACCTTTCTTAACAACAAATATCTGCGATTCATTTATTGAATCACGATATGGAGGTTTTCCTGATATAAAGTCTATCACATCTTGCTGATCTTCATCACGTGGAGAAAAAGCTTCTTCGAATTCATAATTCATTTGTTTATATTCATCGAATCTGTCATATTCGAATTCAATATCTTTCAATAATCGACGAAGATATTCTATATCGACACCTTTATGAAGATACAAAACGTCATGCTCTTCGTCAAGCATATATCCAAGAACTGCGGTAGTATCTTGGTATTCGTCTTCATACTCATGCATTGCCAATAACGGTGCTAACGGGACCATCGCTTCTATTCCCGGTCGCACCGTTATCGACGTCGCACGAATTGTCACTTTAAATGACAATTACATCACTTCCTTGTGAAATGAATTCCTTGATCATTAATTGACTTATTCAACACATTTTGTTGTCCTTCAGTCAATAGAATCGTCCCGAGTATTTCATCAGAATTATCACGTATCACATATAAACGGAAATCTTCAGTTTTTGTCAATACCTTATGACCGTCTTTCTCTCTAATTTCTGCCAATGATGATACTTTCTTCTTTTTGAATAATTTCTTAAACATCTTTGGTCATTCCTTTCACGATAATGTTGCTCGGATTACTTTTACTGCGGGAACATGTTTTGGTTTGGCCGGAGGTGTGTTCATCGTGACAACTGCCAATGAATCGATATTAACGGTAGAAGCTCGTCCATCTGCATGATATAATGTAACAGATTGATCTTTGTCTGCACAGAAAACAGATACTAAATCATCTTGTGGGGAAAGCTTGATGATTGGTTTCAAACCGCCAAACTTCTTTCCGGATACAAGGAATCGAGCATTATTCAAACGAACTCTTCCCAGTCGGGTAGCATAGAAAATATACGGCTTACTGGAGCTTATTGCGAAGACTCCAGCAACGTCGTATCCTTTGACAATGAACTGTCCTTGTGCATCAGGCGAATTCACAGAATTTAAATCAGCGACAGAAAAACGCTTCCCGTAACCGTCAGAAGTATAAACGAGTAAATCCTCAGAGGATTGATCTACATTCAGAATTGTCACAAGATGTTCATCATCATTTAAAGGAATCAATGCTTTACGTGACTGATTAGAAGGAATCTTTTCGATTGGCATCAATTTGATACGTCCTTTATTTGACAGCATCACGATTGACCTAGACGATCTGGGAACAACTGCAATGCACGCACTCATTGGTTCTTTCCCGATCGATGTTAAAGTAATCGGTTTATCATGTGGAACTTGATTTACATTCACCCATAATGATTTACCATATTGATCGATCAGACAAACTTCGTCACCATCAATTGGAGTTACATCAGATGCAAAATGATTTGGATTTTCTGTCTCAGAAAATACAACAGTCCCATCCGTTAATATTTGACAGATACCGATATTGACATTATCACCATTCTGATTGTTCAGAATCTTTGAACGTCTAGGATGTCCAAAGTTTGTTCGAATATTTTTTATGTCATTTATGATTTCATCACGGATACAATCTGGATCATTTACAATTGTCTTCAATCGTTTGATTTCTTCTGAGACGACATCCATTCGTTCAACAGTTCGTTTGTATTCGCCGTTTGTTAATTTTGCAAGTTTCATTCCGGAAACATAATTTGCTTGTGATGTTGTGACTTTTCCCTTATATGTGTCAACCAACTTTTGAATGATTTCGGATTCTTCTTCACAGCCACGGAATGCTTTAATTGTCTTCTGTAAATTCTCTGGAGATAACATAAATCGTTTACCTTCTAACATGTTATATTCCGTCGAAGCATCAACTAACTTTCTCAAGAACCATGCACGTTTTTCAGTTAAACGATTCTTAATCCATGATAACAGAATTTGCCGTTCATTGTAATACCGTGTTTGCAAAGAAGCATCAACAACACTACAATTGCGTGTAGATACTGTAATACGGAATCCGGGTACGCGACGGAATAATGTATTGATAACTTGATACAAATTACACGGCTTGCACCGAATCACATATTTGAATACACCTTCTGCCAAATCCGATTCATTATCAGCAGATATGATTTCCTTAATCGGATTTGGCGAATCCTGTATTTCACGGAGTTTCTTATCAATGTCTTGTAAATATTCACCAGGTGGTGTATTCATAATGATAATTTTATAATTGATATTATCAACATCATATGACGATTGGAATACAAACGTCGTATCATCACGTTTGATAACATCACACCATGTCGGTGAATCTGGAATCAAATGAACTTTTGCATCAGGATTCTTCAGAAGTTTAATTGTTGCATCTGCAACTTCATTGATATTATATGGAAGAATATCAGATGACATTGAGTATGCGATACCATGAGATCCGTTCAATAGAATCGTCGGAAACTTTGCAGGAAATGTAATAGGTTCTTTATATTTGCCATCATAGTTGTCTTTCATGTTTACGTTTGGGTCAAATTCAGAGAAAAATACTTCCATTGCAAATTTTGATATTCCAGCACTCCAATATCTTGCGGCAGCAACATCATCACCACATGTTGGGGTGCCATAACCAGAAGACGATGCCAACAACGGAACATTATTCGCAAACGGTTGTGCTAAACCTGCAACAATGAAACGTGTACCCAATTCACTATGTGGAGAAAACTTCATAGTGTCACCTTGAATCTCTGCAACTTTCATTGGACTTCCATTCGATGCACGTTTGATCGCCCATATAATTCTTCGGTGGATTGGCTTCAATCCATCGGTCAACATTGGAATTGCGCGTTGCAATATAATGTTCATGCCATATAATGACATGTACTTCTTAGAAACTTCATTCAAGTCAACACTTTGAATGTCATCATCATAAAATTCTTCTGCCATGATATACAATCCTTCTTTCTTTATTTTGTATCGCACATATCCAAATACTCAAAGTATTCGGTCATGGTTGGTAAAGCAAACCAGTTATTCATTAATGAACAAACATTCTTATTCTTAAATGCATTGATAATCGGTCCAGCCATATCTTCTGGATGTGGATTATTCTTAGAATCTTTCCAAATGTATTCTTGACATAATGAATGATTCATACAATTGCCATTTTGGAAATTGTCATTTGATATGATGCATTTGTACAACAATGACATTGGATCCATATTCATACCCATCTTTGTTGATGGGTAATATGATGCAGCATCCGCATCCAATGCACCGAATATGATGTTATTATGATTCTTACCATTTAACAATAATCCAGTTGGTGCATTCTTTTCTGGCGGTGCAACAAATGCACCTTTGAATGAAGTATCTCGATCTTTATCGACCAATAATCTACACGCTTGTGTTGTATTTGAAAATTTGCGATAATAATATTCACGTGCATTACGAACGATATGAGTTTCTTGGAAACACTTTGGATATATCGTCGCAAAATTGAATGAACGTGAAACCAATGTACGACAATCATTTGTCGTATGTTCAATTGCATATTGAACAACAGTATCACGAAAGTTATATAACAAGAATTTGATGTAATCTGTATATGCAAACGTACGGAAAGAACCACTTTTAGAATCTGTTAATTTTACAATACCACACATATCCTTACCAACAGAATTCAATGCATATGATCTACGTTCTTGTTGTGATTTACGTATTGCCGCGAACAATCTCATTTGACATATATACACAGAATATGTCGATGTATGAAACCAATCTCGAGAATTCTTCATTTGGAAGTTACCAGATTGATCTTCTTGATAATAAATACGACCTGTCTTAAAATCCTTTGGAATCATGATGTCTTTCGGATCATACCCAAGATATTCAATTCGATGCCACATCTTCGGATGGTCAAACTTTGCATTCCATGATTCTAAGAACATCGGTCTATATTTATTGATATAATCAAATACAGTTTTGATCAATTTTATTTCATCATCATATTCATATATATGTAAACGGATATCAAATCCTTCCAACCATTTCTTGTTATCTTCATCATCTTCTAACATCATTCGTTTGAATTCATTTTGATGATTAATTAACCATTCATATTCTTTTTCTTGCATTTCAAGATATGGCCAGAACTTTTGATCAATCTTATGTCGTGGACGTGGACCCAATGCAAACAATACAGCAATCTTAACATGTGGAAGAATCAATGAGACCGCATTGATCGGATTCGGAGAATTGTTAATATCTTTCGGATCAGCTGGTCTATCAATAACATCAGTCTCAATATCAAGTTGTGCTGTAGATACTTTTGTCAAGTCAATTGTTTTTCCATATTGCTCAAACCATCTTAATCTGAAATATACCGTTGGTTCAAAGTCTGCTGTAAATACCCATGGACATTCACACATATGACGTGTAATATCATTTTTCTCATATTGATCTTTATATGTATTATACCAATCTGCCCAATCACCACCAATTTCTTGTGCAATGACTCGGGCGATTTGTGATGGCTTACAGTAGAATGGATAACATAAATCCATATTAACTTGAGCAATCTGATATGTATTATTCCTGAATTCCGGTTTCAAAAACCAGATATCAATAATTGGTTCTTCATAATTTACTTCCAATTGACGTGTAATTGGATTCCATGTGATGACTTCAAAGCATTCTTTATTTTGTCCGGATTGACGATAATACCGAACATCAAATAACACTGAATCCGCCGAATATGTCAATGGTTTCGGTGGATTCGATCTTATCATTTCAGCCATGAATAATTCCTCACTTTCTTATTTCTGATAAACCCAAATTGGATTGTTAGATAGTCCCGGGCTCATCGAGCAAATAATATGTGTATGTAAATAGGAATATTTTCACAGATTTCATATGTATATTATTCTTATGGAATAAAGAGACATTCAAATGTCTCAATATAGAAAGGAGAAGACTAATATGGAAAAAATTCCGGTAGTCATCCTGGGATGCACTTTTACAATCCCGGGTGACAAAATTTCTTTCCAGTACGGTACAGATACAGAAGTACTGGAGTTGTGTGAGGGTATATGGATATATACCCATGGCGGTCGAACAATGGCTGTCGATCATGATGAAATGGATACCATTCTCATCGGATGGTATACTATGTTTGATCATTCTTCAAACGGAATGTGTCATATTACAATTCGCGTCATCAAAGATGGTGACGTGACAGAATTGTCATATAAGAATTAAAATGAGTGGGGCATTTGCCCCACTCATTTTTTTTGTTAAAGTTTCATTAAATTAGAAGCTCTGACGGCAGCAGTGACATTCACACCATCAGAAGAGATTACGACACGATCTCCATTCACTCGAAGAACTTTATATGATTTCTCATAGATAACAAATGCTTTTCCATCATATGTTATCGGTTGAATAGGTGCTACAGTATCACCAGGGAAAAACTGATTACTGGTTGCAATATTGGTTTCGAGTATAATCCAACCAATACCAGACTTCATTTTTCCATATTTTGTACCATTGACAATTCTTTCCTCGACTATCGTGTATACTGATGTCATCGGAACAACTCGTCCTGAAGTTAATGTATCAATGTTGTACACACGTGTACCTTGTTCAATTCTTTTCAGATATGGAACAATTGCTGTTGATGGTGATGGTTTTACCTCATCTGCAGGTTTCTGGGGTTCAACAACAGGTTCAGGTTTTGCATCATCTTTCATCTTAGCAAGCTTTGCATTGACTTCATCACAGATCTGTTGTGCTCGAGAATAAATATATTCACCAGGACAGTTGCCTGTCAATGTTGTTGTACCACATTGACGCATCAGGAAGCATCCGCTTTTCACAGTGACACAAGCAACATCAACATCTTCTTGTGTTTTCACATTATGAGTGTGAATCATTCTATATGCATCGTTGACATACAACGCATTTTCCTCAGGAATGTAATGAGATCCCCGTTCATTCAGAGCACACAATGCTTGAACGATGTCAATGTTTACAATAGATTCAGACACATAACGGCGTGTCCAACCAGTATCGACATGCGATGTTGCTTTGTAAATAAAGTATGAGAATTGTGTTGGATTCATCTTCAACCATTTCCAGTTGAAATCTATTCCAGACAGATAAGTTTTACAAAGCGACCATGCACGAGGATCTGTAATTGTGAATTTCACAGGACCCAGATCTTCTTGTTCTCTTGCATATTTGTATCCAAGATTCTTCAAGAGACCATCCATATATCCAACTTTCTGTTCGGATATATAATGGAATTCGATATATTTATTCTTTTCATCATATGAACCGACACGTTGTATCTCAAGAAGAAATACCATTTCCGAAGATGTGATATCCATTCCGGATGTTTCATATGTTCCAGCAGTTGGTACTGTGAATGCTTGATTACAAATCTTTTGATATTCATCAAGTTTGTACCCAATGATATCATTTGATGTATATAATACACGATGCTCACGCGTGATATCCATTCCATTCAATTTGAATACAGTGTCTTTATGAACTGGAGTCATATTTTCAACTGTATCAAATTTAATTGAAAAATCACGCGGATTCACAGTTGCAATTACATCACCAACTTTGATATCTCGGATCGGAACCCATCCAGTTGGTGTCAATACTTCAGTAGTATCAATCGGAACACAACCTGTCGCAGCAAACCAACGATGGAAACACAATACACCGTCTTTGTCTCCGGTATATGTCATCTTTGGAATACCATTACGTTTACAGATGTCTGCACACAGATTGATCATAGAATCCCATGCCTTCTTGGATATTGGCCATGGTTCACCGAGTTTGGAATTTGATACTTCAATCGCGATTCCACGATTGTCTGCCCATCTGGAAGATGAACACCAACATCTATCTTTTTCTTCACAGTAAAGACCAATGCGTCCATCATTGCCGATTGCATAGTTTGCTGACATCTCACGTTGAGGATTTGCAACCAATTCACCAAATGATTCAACGGATGCAACACCTGCCATATGGTGAATAATGATCTTCGTGATCTTGTCTTCAGTACGTGGAGAATTTCTGTTAGGAGAAATTCTTGTATACGATACTAACGGGGAATTTGTGAAGTTACTCATGATGATTCATCCTCCTTCTTTTCTTCTGGCAAATCCAGTTCATCTTCGTCTTTACCGTTAGAGGTTTCTTCATCCATGTCCGGATTAATCCACTTTAAGATTTCATCCGGATTTTCAGTTTTTCTAGGTTTTGCCATTTATACTCTCCTCCTTTACAAATCGATATCCGCTACTGTAGAAGGTGTCATTGCCTCAAGGTGTGACTTCACAACTTTGTAGTTTATATTCCACTCATTTTCCTTATTAGCGATTAAGTTTGTAATGAGTGATACTATTTGAGTGAGTAAGGATGTTGAGCGTTGCAATGCTTTGGCTCTCTCAAGTTTATCTTTTGTCTCAGCGTCAGTATTTTTTACATTATCAACAGATGTTTTATCACGTTGAGCTATTTCTATAGCACGCATATTTGCTTCGCCGGATAATCTTTCACACTGGTCACTCAGCCATTTCGCGTTTGATTCAAGTACCGAGATAAGATTTTTGTTTGAAACAACGCTTTCCTCGAATTTACGCTTCATCTCTTCAAACACATGCAATGCTTCGCTATATTTCACTTTGAAGAGTCGAGTACCCCGCTGCTGAAAGAAGTTCTCATTTCGTCTGTTATACTCGTCACGTACAATGATCAGCGTTCTATTATATTTATTGATTTCCTCAAGGGAAGCATCTCTTGATACCACGTCTGGAATCGATGATTTCCACATTCCGACAGGATCCCCTATGTTATCTTCGTCATATACAGTCGTTTCTGGTACGCTGTAACCAGCACCAAAGAATGTCGTATTTCTGACTGTAATTTCTGTATCTTCGAGCTTTGTCTTTTTACGAGGCGGGGCTCCCAATTCCTCGAGAACTTGATCGGCAAACCCCGGATTCTTTTTGTCGATCTTCTGAATAGAATCTGCGATGTTGTTGATACTTTGCATAGTTTCAGAATGTGTTGGTACATCGGAGCCGTACAATGATTTCATCAGCTCGTCATATGATTGCCAGAATGCGGCGTGTCGTGCGGAGATGCTATCCATCGTACGATTCTTTGTTGCTTCCAAATCTCTGCTGGACTGCTTAACTTCTTCCGCAGACTTATCATAAGCCGCTTGCATTTCTTCATGTTTTTTCTTTTCAAGTTCCTTTGCACGGGTGGCAATAATTTTAGCCTGTTCATCAGTAATAGGCTCTGCCACAACGGTGGTTGCTTGCTGCTTCATTTGTTGTATATCTTTATCCATTTTTTGTTCGAAACTTTTATTTCTTGATACAAGCCTGCGGATTAATGCCACAAACTTCTGTATCAATCGCGGGAGAATCATCAGTATTCGTTTGATAAGACCTTCGCCCTTTTTACCAAACATAGGAGCTTTTGTATCTTCCTTGAACTTATCCCATTTTTCACCTTCCTGGAAGATATCGAAAGCAGAAAAGTCTGTATCATCAGACGCCTCTGTGATGATCGTAATTGACTTATCATATGATTGAATCAATGATTCGATGACATTGATTTCAGCATCTGCAACCGATTGATCGATCTGATCAATGTATTGGAGTAATCCTTCCATTTATATTCACCTCAATCTGGTTTATTTTCATCAGACTTAACATAGTCTCGCATGAATTCATCGTATTTTTTGTCAACGATCTTGATGTAATGGATATTCGTCGTCTTCTCTTCAGCAGCAAGACGTTTATCCTTGAGCGCTTCCATTTCGCGCTCATGTTCCATTCTTGGATGTTGATTATCCGATTCTTTGATTTCAACTTCCAATGATAGAGAAGGAATATAGAAATCAGGGATATACAAATGTGTGGTACCATCTTTCCATTTGTACCAATAATTATTTGGAGATGGAGCAATAATATCATTTGGAGACCAACCAATTGATTTCATCTTTCGTAAGAAATCTTCTTCGTATGTTCCAATGATTCTGAATTTATGTTCATCATCCCAAATAAAATCTTTTGCATTGTGATGATTATAAATCATTTTTCGTTGCATGTCTGCATCATTGAGAAGATGTTCTTGTCCGTGTACTTTTACCATACGGGCTTTCATAATTTTGACATATTCATCTTTACATGCAGGATTGTCACACAGTCTATCGTATTTCAATGTCTCGTTATTGAATCGAACAGGATTTTTTCTGCATATTACACAAACTCTTCCTGTTGGTTTATGTACTAATAATGAATATGCAAATTCTAAAGGTTGTTGATCTTCTGGAATTTGTTCATTATGTTGCATTGCAATATGATTACAAAATTTATGTTTGTCATTATATATTTTTCCACAAAAAGGACAACGTGTGTTGCGCATAATTAAAAGCAACCTCCTTTCTATTGAATGAGAGAATCTATTGGAAATAGATTAAATTTTTGTCAATCTCATTTATTATATTCTTTATATAGTATTCATTTTAGGGAGTTCTTAATTTAATACTTAAATTTTGAAAATAATCCCAAGTATAATGACGTATGAATTTCCAAGTACATACTTGAAATAAATGATATGAAATCATTCATCGGAATGATTATATATTTCAAAATTTAAAAAAATTTCTAAAAGAAAAATACCATTTATATTGTATGAAAACGAAGAGTTAAACCTCTCTGTGTTAAGAGAGTTTTTACTCAAATTTTATGTAAAGGAGAATGAACATGGCTGATAGTAAGACAACGGCAGTTGTTGATTACAACAAGTCCGACGGAAAACCAGTTGTTGAATTCTCTCCTGAATTCCATGCATCATTTGATAAAGCAATCAAATCATATGATGAAGCACTCGACCAACTTCAATCATTGGTTAGTGGTAAAGGATTCACGGATGAGTATGGCATCTGCAATTGCTGCTATGATATGCGGTACATTACCCCGAACGATATTTCGGAATATATTTCGAATATGTTCAAAGCAATCAACATGAAACTGATCAAATGTGATATTGCTGATCTGGAAAAGTTTTCTGTTGAAATGGCAAAATGTTTTATTGCAAAGAACACCGGAAAGAATATCGAACCGGATAATATCTTTGCAAAGGGTACATATTCTGATCCAAGAAATGAAACTCTGATGGATCTCCTGGTTCAAACAGAGAATACATTCTTTGATAGATGTGTGTATTCTAAATTTGAAATGGAAAAACGTGCAAAAGATGCAAAGTCTGATTATGACAAAATTAATAGCATGCATTTCGGCGCAACCATGAAAGCGGTTGTAAAGAATCTTCCAACCATTATCAAGAAAGCTATGACTGATCCTTCATATGCAAGTTTTGTGTGCTGTAACTGTGATACCGTTATGACATACATTGAAACCTTTATTCTGTTCACAGTTGGTTTGAATACTTGCATGTTGACACAGATGATTGGATATTGTGAACCAATGTCCACATATCTGCGAAAGGATAAGTCATCAACTGTTACACAGGAAAGTGTTTCTACTCGTGGAAATAAACCTGTGTTTGTTGTACTGATTTCTGGAACAAATATTGTTTCAAACACCATTAAGAAATTTACACATTCTAAATGGTCACATGCAGCAATTTCATTTGACGAAGACATGGAACATTTGTATTCGTATACATTTGCGACAACTGAATATGCTCCGGCATCACAAGGACTTCGTCGTGAATCCATTAAGATGTTGAATAACATTGCTGGTGAAGTTTGTATTTATGGATTCTATGCTCCAAATAAAACCGTCAAAGATATGAAGCAAGCAATCAACGATCGTATTGATTCTGGTAAAACAAAATATGATCTTGGTTTGCTTGTGAAGAAAGCATTCAATGATAATGCCGAAGAAAGTGTGGATAACAACAAGAAGATTTGTTCTGCATTTGTGAATTCAATCATTGCAGAGTTTATCGGTAAAATCTCTGATAAGAATTCACCTTCTCCGGATGACATGTTCAAATCATTGGAAAGCATGGATTCAAACGAGTTTGTGAAACTGTATGAAGGTCCGTGCACAATGTATGACGCTGCTGCAGTAAAAACAAAACTGAAGCAATTTGCAAAAGATGCAGATTCAAAAACGTTCTCTGAGTATGTATCTGAATTCTGTCTGGTGAAAACAAATGATATGATGATTCGTTCTCGTATTCCATTTGATTTCAATATGCGGAATATCGTTCTGCAAGATTGTACACCAAACTTCAAAGATACAAAGAGTGCACTTCATTTCATGATGAAGGATTCACGTTCTCCGATTCATGCAATGCTGATTGAATCTGCTACCGAGAAACGAATTCCAAACAGAATGAATTGTCAGTCAACATTACAAATGTTTGAACCATATTTCCGTCCGACAACATGTCATACGGATTATGATTATGATCATGCTGGATTCCTTACGGATGTAAACTGGCTTGACAAGATTGCATACGGCAACAATTTCCTTGATGGCAATTATCGTATGGATGCAATGGGTAATGAAAATCGTCATCCGATTTATGTTACTTTGAAAATGCTTCATAAGATGTATTGTGGTTGCTCATTGAAAACCAATGAAGAGCTTGCAAATAACATCTTGAATATCACCGGTGTTATGTTGGCTATTATCAATGAACAGCCGTGGACATGTTACAACAAGGATCTTGTCAAAGATATTCTTGCAGTTCTCGGTGAATGCTTCACCCGTAATGTCATCAAGCTGTACAACAATCACTGCACGATTGTTACGTACTCCGATGACATGAATGACACCATGATTCCTGGTTATACATATTGCGAAGCATTTGTATACATGGAGGCTGAACAAGCTGGAGAAAAACCGGCACCACCATCAGTATCATTTGCTGATTCAAATGGAAAGACCATGAACACTGCACCAAAAACCGGCGCATTAAATAAGTTAACAACAATTATGCGCCAATTTTCAGATTGGATTCAAAAGAAACTTTCTCAAATTCCTGCATTATTCCAAAAAATTAATGGTGCAAAAGCAGCATGGGTGACTCAACATCAAAAAATAAATGATCAAATTGAACAAGCTATCACGAATAAACAATTCAATCCGCAATTTTCAAATTTCCCGTTATATAAAATTCCTCTCAAAGATATTGTGAGTAAAACAGATGCTGTTCAACAGATTCTTGATGATTATGCTCGTGATCCTTCAAAAGAAATAAATGTTATTGAAATCAAATCTAAAATTTATCCGGGTAATAATGATACAGCTAAAGCTATTGCAGAATTAAATGATGAAAATAAAGAAGCTGAAGCAATTCGTAATTATGTTTTATTCTCCGATATAACACCTGATCAGCATATAAAATCATATACTGGTCCATTGGCACCAAATATGTGGAAAGATATGGTGAGTGATTTAACAAATTCTCAACGACTTGTTGACGAAGCTGGAAAAGCCATGACAAAATCTCTTCAAGATGGCATGAAAGTTCTTGAAAAGATTCGTAAAAATGAAGAAGCTTCAATGCAAAAAACACAAGCTGTAAAAGAAGCTGATGGTGTCACGAAACCAGTTTCACAGAATTGTGAAACATTATTCAAAATTTTCCAACAAGTTGCAAAGACATATCAAATGAATGTCATGAATACTATCACAAATCAATTCTTCAACACATATTATCAAGCATATAAGCAGATTGTTGATAATTACCAGACTCAAAGTAAAAATGTAAATCAAGGAAATCTTGAACAAAAATCTGAAGCGGCTGCTGAACAAACCAAAGAGGGGGTGAACAATAATGGCTAACGAACAAATTGGTGCATCGAATGTGACAATCAATACTTCCAATTCTCAAGTAACTCCAACGAAGGAAGCTGTTGAGAAAGCAATTAATGAGTCTCAGACTCTTGTGGAAGCATTGGAATCTGTTGCAGCAATGTATCAAATTCCTGCATCAAACATTATTGTTGATGATCGTGCAAAACAAATCAGTGTCACAGGTGACTCAATCATTACACCTGATAGACCGAACCCATCCGCGAATACAAAGGCGATTGTATGTGCTATTGGTGCTGTGCTTGATAACATTTCTCAAAGAATCGATCAGAAGCTGAATGTTTATCAGTCTGAAATCATTGAGAAAAACAAAGCGCTGGAGAATCAAAAACAACCTGATCCTTCCAAGGGTGAAGTGATTGGTCGATTCACAGCATCAGATGGAAGTGAAATCATTGCATATTCATCTGGTCTTGTTGATATGGATAATACTCATGCAGCAAATGAAAAGGTCAGAGAACTCCGTGCAACTAAACAGATTCCTGATATTATTTCAGAACCAAGTAAACCTGTTCAAACAAATTCATACTTCTCTGATGAAGAAGCTGATATCATGCAAGGTGTTAAAACCAATGATGATATTAAAATGGATATCGATAAACAGGTTCATGATATTTCTGAAAAGATTGGTGAATCTGCATATTTCATGGATCTGATTGATCAATTCGATGGAACAACCACACTCGGTTATGATCTTCTCAAATCTCAAGGATTTGATTTTGTACAACCGACTCAGGGTATGATTCAGGAATCAAACGTGGGGTCTGCACAACCTTCCGTGAGTGATCTGAAACATATGAGATTCGACAATAAGAATCTCATGAAGGCAGTTGAACTTTTTAATGCGGCTCGGTTATCCTTTATGGATACCGAGCCTTCTCTGAAAGACATCTGTCGAAACGACAAATTCAAACAAGCAATCAAATGTATTGAACAACAGTTTGATTGTCATCTTGCCATCAGATTCTATGATGCTAAAGATTCAAAGGGTAAAGAAGTAACAGATGGATACACATCAATATTTAATGATGTGACACAACCAATCACTGTATCAAAAGCAAAAGGATTCCAACTTCATGGAACTCCAATTGATATTGATTTTGCCGGTAAGATTTTCCAAATCAATCCAGCTGGTAAAAATCGTGAGTTGTTTGGTCAATCTGTTCTTGCTGTCATTCTTCATGAAATTTGGCATAACATTTCTGGTTCTTTAAGAAAAGATAATGATGAGTTTATCTTTACATTGTCATCCGGTATGGCACTTGCAACATCGACCGATAATATGAAAAATCGTCGTGTGATTCTTTCGAATTGTGTTAATGCATTATCATCCATCGGCGGAAAGAAATTAAATGTTATTTCCAAACGAAAGCTTGTGAAACGTTTAATGTCGATTGCTGCAATGCGTTATGATGGATCACAATTGAAAGAAGCTGCAGCAACACCAGAAGAACTTGAAAATGTTGACAAATACATCAAAAAGATGGAAGATTATGTCAACAAACATGATCCCTCGAAGAAAAAAGGAAAAGGTGTAAAACGTGTTATCAGGACAATCGCTGCATCAGTAATGTTTGTTGGTGGTGTCATACTCATGGCATGTAATTCTATGATATGGCCGTTGGGTATTGCATTGATTCTTGGAAGCGGTGGCTTAGCGACTGCTAATGGATTTTCCAACGCATATGCTGATGAATTGAAAAGATGGCTGTCCATCACTGACAAAGAAGAATACTATGCGGATTTATTTTCTGCAATGTATGGACTTCCGAATGTGTTCGGTGTTGGTGATGTGATGAAAGGCATTACTGCAAATAAACTTGATCATGCACGTTTGCAAAAGCTTACGACACTTGAACGTGAGATCGGTAAGCTGATGTTTGATCCGCACCCATCGTCTGAGGAAAGATCGTATGCCGCAATGATAGTCGCAAAGAAATTTCTTGATAGTGGTGAGAAACTTGATCCTGAAGTTAAGAAATATTGCGAATGGATTATTGCAAACTATTCATCTCTCGAAGATACTGATGTGAAAGAAATATTTGCATCTAACATCTTTGATCCGAAAGAAGCAGAAGATCTTGATAAACATCTCCAGGATATTGTTACAAATAACAATATCACTGTAACTGAATCTGCAAAATCATAAAAAAAAATAAATGAATGGGGGCATTTGCCCCCATTCATTTAAATCATTCATCGTCATCAGTCAGCTCGGTTAATTCGTTAAAGAACTCTCCAAGTTCTGATGATAAAAAGTCTTCAATGGCACTATCATCAGTGTCCTCATCCGAATTTTCCCATTCCGGATCAAGGGCATCCAAGACATTTGAAACAATTTCAGCTTCACCCAATTGATTGATGCCTTCATCACAGATGTTTTCAACACCTTCGAGTTGGACATCAACATTTTTGTACATGTCGTACAACCGATCCTGTGTTTCTTGATCCATTGATTCAAATTTCTCCGAAAGAACTTCGTCATCTTCTTTCAGAAATGTAGAAATACTTTTGTAGCCGAATATCTTTGCCATCTTCTTCAATGATAATATTGAAATGATGAAAGACGGTATGACGCTTTTCATCAAAATACGTTCTACCGTATCAATGATTTCTTTGTATCTTTCACGATGGCGTTCAATAAAATTTTTCTCAGACATTATAAATGCCCCTTTCATTTATTATGAATAAGACTCTCACTATCTTATTCGGATTAATAATATACATATAGAATCTTAGAAAAGTGTGTATTTCAACGTTTCAGTAACTTCATACGAAAGGAGAAGTGTTGAATGACTGATAAACGTAAGAAAGTCGAAACGTTGATTGATAAAGTTCTGAGAGCATTGGATATTTCTGGAAAGAACGCAGAGAAATATCGTCATATGTTTCAAACGATGAATGATCAACAATTTGACCAATGGATCAAAGGATTTCTTGCGGATCCGAAATCAAATATACGCGTGGATATTGAAGAGTTTGGTCCAGAATCACGTAGATTAAAATTCGAGAATATTGAAAATGCTGCGGATATTCTTGGAATCAAACTTTTCGAATATGTATACATGCCACATCTTTCTTCAGACCCCAACCGACCTGTAAGAACCAAGGAACCTGTACTTGTTGGTTATCTCAATATCAAACGACCGCAACAGATGGTCATGAAGAAGACGGGTCTGACGATCTCTGATACGGATCGTGATGAAAACACCGGTGCTGTGAAAGGTGAATCAAAAGCTGGAACAACAACTGGTGTCGAGAATGAGTTGCTTGCAGGTGCAGGTGCCGATGTGATTCTCTCTGAGATATCTGGAGCACGTGGTGACAATGTTACAGAATACGATAATATGTTGGATGAAATATCCCGTACTGGTTCTGTGAAATTGGAAAACATCAAGACTGGTGTCTATGATAAACCCACAGTTCTTCAGACAGATTTGTATCTTGCCGCTATGGGCATTAAGACAGATCTGATTTCAGAGTCTTATTATAGTATTGAAAGACTTCATGCAAACATGAAGGATATCAATCGTGAATCTATTTAAGAAAGGAAGTTTTTTATGAAAGTTAACGTAACTGGTCGTGGAGCTCTTCCGGGTGTTGGCATTCTTCCAGCACGAAACATCGAACTTACCGAGAATGACGTTCGTCGTTTGTTGAATTTCAAGAACGTCCGTGTGTACGATGCTGAGACCGGTGAACTGATTACAGCGAGATACTTCATTAAACAGAAGCCTCCCGCGAAAAAGACGGCTAAACCTATTGAAGTGAAACCGGAACCAATCCCGGTTAAGGAAGAAGTCGTTGAAGCTGCTCCTATTGCTGAGACAGTTACTGAACCGGATCCGATTATTGAAGTTCCGGCTAAAGAAGAAACTGTCTCAGCTCCTGAAGAACAAGAAACTCCTGTAATCGAGGAACCTGTCGAAGAGGTTTCTGAAATTGTTGAGGAGACTCCGATTGTTGAAGATACTGTCGATGAAACTGTTGAAGAGACAATCGAAGAAGTTGTTCCTGTTGAAGAGACCGCTGCTGAAGAAACTACTGGTGAGTCCGAAGAGGATAAACCGCGTAATACTGGTAATAAGAAAAAGAGAAATCGTCGTTGATGAAAGGGTGGGTCCAATATGTTTTTTATGGAACAATCCTTTCTTTCCGAAGAGGAAGCAATGCATTTCATCGAAGAATCTGCTTTGACAGATGAAGGTCGCATTGAGATTCAAGAAAAACTGTTGGACCCTGTCATCAAAGTTTTGAAGACACCATCTGGATTGAAAAAATATCTGGATTTGGGTAATGAGTTTATTGATCTCAATGCGGAGATGCTTGCAAAACAATTTCCAACAACAAAAGTCATATATCCTCGTAGATATGTCGATGATGTTTTGGGATTGTTTGGTTTCACTCCTGTCGAAATGAAGAAACTTATTAAAGAAATTCTTCAAAAACATGTAAATGCATCTGATTGGAATTCTATCGTTGCATATCCAACGAACATTATTCATGTGATGGCAATGATATATTCTGATTCAATTACAGCAGTCGATCCAAACGATGCTTTGTTGATCGGTAAAGAAGGTTACAAAGGGCGGAATCGTTTACGTGATTCCGCACGTCAACAATATGGATTGACATCGTATCAGATGTCATTTGCAATGTCATTCCCTTCACCTCCTATCCCGTCAATTATGGAGTACACCTATATGCACTTAGACCGATCCTGGAATATCGTGAAAGATGAAAACATGGTCACATGGATAGGTGAATCTATTGAGACATGTTACGCATTCTATCGTACCAAGATTGGTTTGGGTTTGACACCTCAGATTCTTGCGGATATGTTGAATCGTGTACGAAACACTTTCCGTCAGAATATGAGAACACTTGCACAACGTTACTACGCTGACGTTGAAGCAAACAATTCTGTTGCAGAAGACACTGATGATACAACAACGGTTGAAACATTGGAGCTCACAAAGATTCGCACGAATCTTTTGAGACGTATTTCAAATGGTGATGATTTGTATCGTAGAATGAATTCCACATACAAAGCAATTGCGAATTTGAAAGCAATCAAACAACCGGAAGTATTATATAACTTCGCGCAACGAGTTGAAAAGAAAGATATCGGTAAAATTATTGATTTGATTCTTTTTGTATTTATTACAAAAGAAGGAAACAAAATCTCTGATATCAATACTTCGAAATACATTGGAAGAATCACAAAGTTTCCAACAGCAGTCGATCGTGCTTTGCCAGGAAAACCTGTAATCATTCCAATGTGTCGAAAATACGGAGAATCCAATGACACAATTATCAAAGCATACATTTGTTTTGTTGCAACGTATATCATGCAACGAATCAATGATGTTGTTGATAAACTTTTGAGTTCATCCGAAGTATAATTATACTATATAAAGAAGGAGGTTTAAGGAATGCTTGTAAAGAAAAGCACACAGAGCAACAAGTATGAGACTGCGTGTTATGTGCAAGAAGCACCAATTGAATGTGGTCTTGCAAGTTATAAGGATGATCCCCGTGGTTTCAAACAGTTCCGTTCTGTGAATGGGCATGCATATGTCGAATTTGATGCAACTGTTCAAACATTCGGCTGTTATAACCGCATGAGACGCCGCTATGATCCCGTCAACTATTGTGCTGTCGTGGATAAAGATGAACGTATTGCGGAATTAAAACGTAAGAATGATTGGCGTGGTGAATTGAATCATCCGAATCCGGATATTGCCGGTGAACGTTTAACTGATATTCGTATGACAATTCCAGAGCCGACACGTTGTTCACACATTCTCAGAAAGAATCGTTTGGAAGGTGATCGTTATAAAGCGATTATCACAACCGATCCTGGATGTGCATGTGGTCAACAAGTTGCTGAAGAGATTATTGATCTCGGTATGGTCCCATCATTCTCTGTTCGTTTACTCGGTACAATGATTCCGAATGCGGGATATAATCAACCAAACATGCGTGTTACAAAAGTTATCACATATGACATGGTTGATTATCCTTCACATGAAGGAGCAGATGGCGATGTTGCACCAATCATTCATCAAGAAAGTGTCATTCCGGAGAAAACATCTGAATGTGTCATCTTCTTGAAGAATCTTGCACAATATTGTTCAGAGCAATCTGAAGATATGCGTGCAATCTGCGAATCGTTCGAAATTTCGGTTGATGAATTGATGGGTATTCAAAATGAATCCATTGTTGTTGAACAAGCCGATGGATGCAAAATGCGTATTCCACTTCGTGGCGAAGTCAGACGTGAAGCATTGGATATTCTGATGAATCGCGGACTTAAATGAGGTGATCCTCATGCTTGATCCAAAAGGTATTTATCTTGCTGAAATTAATACAAAATATCCGAGGGTTTTACAGACCCTCGGATATGATGTTCTGTTCGACGTCGATGAGATGAATAAACCAAAGGTCATTCCAACATTTGAAATGTGTGTAAATTCAATTCTCATGTTGCTGAAAATGAAACCTGGTCAATTTCCTTCGATCCCCGAGTTGGGGATCGATATTGAACAATATTTACATGAATATTCTGATGATAAAACAATTCCAAATACGATTAAAAGTAAATTGGAAGATCAGATGAATGTTCTTGGATATGTTGGAATCACCATCGATGTTTTCAATGACATTACAAGTGATGGACATTCTGCATTGATTATACGTATATCAGGTACAGAAAATCTGACATATCATCAGAAAGGTCAGAACGTTGTTGTTGGTATTACATATAATCAATTGGGTCAGATATATACCCGAATCAAATATATCGATTCATATTCATGAAAGGAGTTGATGTTTTATGTATGATGAATTGTTAAGATCAGTTGATAATATTGATATGGACTCAATTGATGCTGAAATCAATGTGTTGGAATCATTGATTGATTCATATGATAAAGCATTGACAATTCTTGAAAATTGCGATGATACAACAGATACATCATCATTCGAAATCTTCCAAGAAGGTGAAAGATGGGATAAGTTTAAGGCTGATACTAATGCACCAATATTTGGAACAAAGGATGAATCTGTAGCGAAACGTATCGCAATGGTAATTCCAAGATTGATTGCTGCAATCATTCGTTTATGCAAGAAACTTTTCTCAAAGAATAAGAAAGTTACTGAACGAATGGAAGCGGATGTTCGAGAGATGAAACAGTCTCTTGACAGGCCGGTGAGCACACAACAAACAATCGCTCCGAAAGAACCCGTGCAAAATAATCCTATCCCAGAACCAGAACCGGAGTCAGTACCGGAAAATGACAAAAAAGAAGAGCCTGTTGAACTCACGGCTCCGACTGAATCATTGAGAGACAACGCGCCCATGGAGAATACCAAAACGGGCGATGTGTATAAAGTCATATCATCCATTTTATTCGGTCAGGGTGAGAATGGTGACATCGATAAATTGTTCATTCAGGCAGAATGGTTCCGTGAGTGTGAAAAAAGTCTTTCTAAAGAATTCGATAAAGATGTCACTATTGAGAATTTACAAAGCCATCTTAACACGATAAAGAATTGGGCTAAAGGGATCGCAAAAGCACAAAATGAACTCGGCAGCTATCAATATAATGGTGGTGGAAATATCAAAATCAAGGATTCTGAATTCGTTGCAAAAATGGAAGAGTTTAAGAAAACAAACGAGGAAAATATTAATTCATGCAATGAATTAATCAGCTTTGTTGAAGAAAAGATATCTCGACTCAACGCAATACAAAGTGAGCAAGAAGGTAATGGTGAAGTAACAACAGTTCTTGCCCAGATTCTCCGGCAATATAGCAGATTCCTTAAAATGCTCAATACTTATGTTACTACAATTTGGCAAGCGTGGGAACATGACCGCGGGGCGAGAGATCAAGCACGTATTGTCTCAACGTAACATAATCAAATCTATGGAAAGGAGTTGAAATATCACAATGCAAATTGTAATTGACAAAAGTTATTTTGATAATATCAAAGTAGCTATTGATTCAATGAATAACTTTTTTGCTTCTGGATTCAAAACAAAATCATTTCCTGTCGTGAATAATGATTTTGAGCTTGATAGAATCATGGCAAGAACATTGTCATGGTTGAATAATATTGAGCCATCTTGGATCGAAGATCCAAATAAAGCAGTTGAAACATTGAATGAATTGAAAAATATTGTCGGAAAAGCTGCTGCAACACCCGGCGATGTGACAGAAGCCGTTGAAGAAGTTCCCACTGATGCAAATAATCCTTGGGTGAAGATTATTTCTGGAGAAGATAAACATGCTTCCGATATGTTCCATGCATTCATTGGATTCAAGGTTCTCCAATATATTACAAATAACTTTGACAAATACGAATCATTGATGAATGGTATCTATTCATTTGAATTATTTACTAAACCATCGATGTATCGTGATGCAATCACTATATTCACAGCACCAATTCCAATGCCAGAATTGGATGCAATTGCAAAGCTTCCCGGCGAATATAAGTTATTTGACGCATCAGATTATGTCAACAGCATTTTTGATAATGATCAAATTAAATTACCGGAAGAAATGGAACCTGATACGGAAATTCAACGTTTCCAAGCATTTGGTGATTTGCAAGATTGTGAAATCATTATCAATGATTCTGTACAGGAAGCTGCAAAGATTGATTATTTCACAGAAGCCGTTGAAGGTATACGGTATTCAAAGGGTAAATGGCAAATCTCAAAACAATTCACATCTGCAATCAATGATATGTTGAAACGTTTGAGAGCTTGTGAAAATACGGATGATTTGGCAGCATTATTCAAGACAGCAACAATCAATCCGTATGCTTTCAGAAATGCAGTTGTTCCTGCAATTCTTGTTCGTGTTTTTGTAAATCCGGATAAAGTTGCAGAAACCGACAAGGAAGAATTCAAAGACTATACAAAGTCCTATGCTTCTATTATCAGACAGAATGAAGGAGCAAAAAGATTCTCCAGAATCGATTTGTTCTCGACATTTAAAACTGATAAAGAAGGTACGATTCAATTCCTTGAAGATTTCTTCAAACTGAATTTGGTTAACAATGAAAACATTGTTATTTCCAACAATACACTTCTGACTACATTCAACATCTTCGACTCTCACATATATTTCACGATTCTTTATCATGTAATGGATGAAAAGAAAAAAGAAGAAGAAACATTGGATGGGTTCATCAAGCGTATCCGTTCAAGAATTAACAAAAATTCACATGCAGCAAATCCATATCAAAAGAAAAAGGAAACAAAGAAAACCATCGAAGGTTCTTCTCAAGTTACAGAATATGCAATGGAATTGATGAAAGAACTTGGTGATCTTTCCATTTCTGATATGAGATATTGTGAGTCTTTCCATGATGCAGTTGATGCTGATATTGATACAATCGGTGATGCTTTGTATAATAAAGGTGTATCTGCAATTATGATTGACAACTATGTTCAGGAAGCTGCAGAGAACGGTGAAATGCCAAGTTATCTGAAAGCACGACTTGGTATGTCTGATGAGCAAAAGAAGAAACCGAATGAAGAAATCAAAAATAAAACCAAGAAACGTACAGCAAATAATACAGATGACGATGAAGAAGATGACATCGAAGTTCCGGAATACATGAGGAACAGAATGGATTCAACTGGAGAAATTGATCCTATGATCACAGACATTCAGTTACCTCCTGATGTTCCTGCAAATAAACCGGAAGATTTAGCAAGTTCTATCGATGCAAGGTTGGATACAAATGCAACCTCACTCGGTGACATGCTTGGAGCGGATTACAAGGGTGAAGTGAAACCGGCATCTAAGGGTGGACCTGGTACAGTTGTTTATAATATTACGAATAATTATACGAATTCACATAATACGACGAATGATCTTTCAAATAGATCGCATACGTCGAATATTACGACAACCAACAATGATTTGTCTGTGAATAAACGTACAAATTCTGCATCTCGTAATAAGCCTATAAACAATTATGATAATACCAGACCTTCTTCAAATTCTAAGGATTCAGATACTTTTTCTACTGGAAAAAGTGTCCAAGAAGTCTTTGCACTTCTGAATTCCGAAGAGCCCCTATTTGTCGAATCGGATTCTGGCAAACCTCCACAGGGAGATATGTTGACAGCCGCTATGGATGCCGACAGAAAAACGCTTCCTGCTCAGCAGGCAGCGAAACGCGGTGTACAAAAAGTGATGAACACCGGCAAAGCAATTCAGAAACCGATCACTCGGACAAAGAATTGGTTGCGTACCATGGTTGATTCTTTCATTAAGAGAGATGAAGATCGTGTAAAAGCTGATCTGATTGAAAACCCATCTTATCGATCTGCACTTTACAAAATCGGAAGAATAGCAATTAAAACTGGAAAGTTTGCATTGTTCTATTCTATTGCACCTTGGCTTGGATTCTTGGATCTTGGTATTGAAGGTGCGAAACTCATCGACAGAGATCGTTTGCGTAAAGAAGCAAATCAAGAGATTGCAACTGAGATTCAAATCATCGATGAAAAAATCGAACATTTGAAACATGGTTCACGTTGGGGTGAAAAACAATCAGATGATGATCGTCAAGAGTTATACAAACTGATGCGTATGCGTCAGAAACTTGTCGATATGTCAACTAATGCTCGTAAGCAATCGCTTGCAAATCCGAAGTCGGTTTACTAATGAAAGAGGTGATTGTTCAGGATGGATGATAAGAACTTGTTCTATACTGTTATGGAGGCAGACGGAGATCTCCTCGAACCATTCACACCGACAGAAGATCCTCCAGCCGAAGCAACAGATCAGCAACAAGGTCAAACAAACGAACAACCACCGTCTGACATGGGAGCAGAAGATCTTCCACCAGAACCAGGTGGTGGGATGGAAGATTTAAGCTTCGATGAAAACGGAGGAGACATGGAAGGACAACCTGAGGATGAAAACCAAGAAGGTGAAGGTGAAACTCAGAATCAAAATCTTTCTCAAAAAGCGAATGATGTTTTGAATCAACAGCTTTATCAGCAATTGCTGAATAAGAATGATGAGATTCAGGAGACACTAGAAAATCTTCAGGCTATCTTACCAATTCTTCCAAGTGATGTCGTTGCTCAAAACGACAAGTCAATCAATCGATTGAATCGCGTACTCACAAACGCGCAAGATTACGCGCTCAATAAGTTTGTGAACTTGAGCTATGGTGAGAATCTGATGTATTATCAGAAGATCTCCAGTTTGTACACCTTGTTGCAGAATGAAATCGATTCGGTGTTGAAGAAGTTTCAGAAAGATTCTGAATAACTTGGTTTACACATGTCCATGATGCATAGCATCAAATAAAATAATAAAAAAGGAGTGTTTCTATATGGCATTCAGTCGTAATGCTGGTACCCACAACTCATGGTTCCAGGAACAGCAGAGCCTCGTCAATGGCGCATCTGAATCCGAACTGATGGGTCTCCGCGACACATTTGACAACAGATTGGAAGATACTGTTGGAACGATGCAGAGTCGTATGGGCGTCAATGTCATGAAAGACGTCAAGAAGATGCTCGAAGATAAGAACGTGATGATGGAGTATAAAACTCTGCTCCTCGATCCGATCCTTGACGAGCTGAGAAATACTGCATCAGAGGCGGATTCTTCTGAGAAGTTCCATCTCGAGTCTGTTGCAAGTCAACTTGAAGAGGCTTGGGATACTTCTGTCAAGTCCTTCATGGTTCAGGAGTCTTACAACGTTTCAAACTATCTGCCGTTGTCTACTCTTGACTTCCCGGCTTTGATTAAGCAGTACATCCGCTTCCTCGGTAAGGATATCATTCCTGTTCAGACCGCTTCTTCGGTGAACATCGAGCAGCGTATCTTCATCAAGTATCTGGTTAACAACCAGACTGGTGAGGAGTATGAGACCCCGGCAATCTACTTCCAGAAGGATGACAATGGTCAGCCACTGTGGAAGAAGCTGTGGAATGCTGGTAAGGGTCTGCGTCTGAATGATAAGGACGTTCTGACTCTGTCTACTATCCAGGCTGCAACCAACAAGAAGTATTCTCTCTTCAATTGGCTGCTTGGTGATGACGATCAGCCGACTACCATCACCCCGAATGTTCGTACCCGTATCTCCTATGATTTCGGTATTCAGTACGTTCAGATCGATGGTAAGAAGGTTCGTCTGCCGCATGGTGGAATCCAGATCGATATCCAGACCGGTGGTGTCTTCCTGAATGGTGGTATTACCTCCGACATGAAGCTTGCTGTTGTCGATGAGAACGGTAAGACCACTGGTGAGGTTGTTACTGGTGTCGCAGATCGTCTCTCTGGTGTTATCGACTTCATCAAGGGTACGATCACTGCTACTTCCTGTGGTTCGATCACTGGTATCTATGTAAGCGGTCACGTTTCCAATGAGACCAACCTGAGAACCATCGGCTTCCGTGAGTATCCGGAAATCCGTAAGTTCCAGATCGCTGACGGCGTTCGCTTCCAGCTTCCGTTCACCGTTGAAGACTTTGCTGAGGCTAACTCTTCACTGAACTTCAACCTGTACAACAGACTGGTTCAGGAGCTCATCACTGCACAGGAAATGTTCGAGGATGAGTACATTCTCCAGTTCCTGGATGAAGAGTTCAATAAGTATGACGGCGCAGAGTCTGACATCTGGGCTCTCGAGAGCTACACTGCTACTGAGTACGTCGATCTTGATCCGACTGCAATCTCTCCGAGCTTTGCTGGTGATCCGTTCGAGTACAGAACCAACATCATCCACAACGGTATCGCATCTCTGATCTATGAGCTGTGTGATCGTGGTAAGCTCGACAACCTCGGATTTGTCGTCTATGCAAACCCGAAGGCTGCTCGTCTGCTGCAGAAGTTCGTCACCTGGACTGTCAAGAAGTCCACTGAGATTGGTGGCGTTCTGATGAACCATGCATTCGGTGTTCTGACCGATACCGATATTCCGATCCGTGTTGTCGCTTCCAACCGTGTCGATGCTTACATCAACATCGAACCGTACCAGGATGGCGCACAGGAAGGTGATGTGTCTCGTGAGTACTTCTACAAGATCGTCGCTTATCCGATGGATAAGTTCCACATCTCCTACAAGCACCTCCGTTTCGCTCGTCACCTGACCAACTCTCCGGAGAACGCAGCATATGCAGACGCTCAGAATCCTGGCGGCGCAGCTGTTCTCGTTACCACATCTTCGCAGTATCGTACCATCGCAATCCAGGGTATTCAGGCTCGCCTGATCTGCAAGAACACTGTTCTTGTTCCAGATTCTAACGCTGGTCTGGTTTCTGGTGGCGATACCCCGACTCCTCCGGTTGATCCGACCGAGGGTTACACTGTGACTACTGAGGAGCCGGCAAACTGGGCAACGACTTACGGCAACTACTGGAAGGTGAATGCGGCTGGTACTGCAATGGAGGCTGTTACCGCAGTTGCTCCTGAGTTCGACACCACGAAGTTCTACTTCACAGCTGCAACCGGTGGCGAAGCAATTCAGACCAAGCCGGCTGATTGGGATACCACCTACAGCACCTACTATGTCGCTACCACCGAAGAGGGTGAGCGCACTGCGGTTACTGGTGTTGCACCGACATGGGCAGCTAACACCTACTACACCAAGAACGCTTAATTGCGCGGCATAATCAAAACGCCTGATGTGATGATGGCGGGGGTTAACCCCCGCCATCAATCATATTATTTCACATAATCTTCAATCATTACAATACATTTATCGATGATATATTCTTCTGATATTTCCGGATACGTTCGTATCGCACGTTCCGTTATATCAGGTAGAGCGCCTGCGATTGGAACTTTCTGATTCGATCGTTTGATTGTCTCAATGGATAATAAATCGGAAATTGTATCCATGATTTGAGATACCTCATCTGGTTTTGGGAATTTCTTTCTCTTTGCTTGTTCTTCTTCTTTCTGAAGTTTAATTTGCAATCCAGATGATAATGTATTTACATTCGTACGAACTTCATCTAATTCTTCCATGATTTCTTGGTTTCTGTATTGATTATCTATATTTGATTTCAGATTGAAGTACAATAAACGATTTGTATCTTCAAGCTGACGACGAACATGTGATAATCTTCTACATACAATGATCATTGTTGTACAGAATACAATTGTAATCATTGCGAAAATACCGATGATAATGTACGCTGTGAATGCGTCGATATGAATGGTCATATTGATTACCTCCAAAAATTTAATAAGAAAGGTGGTGTGATTTTGCTAATGAATGGTTTTGGTAGTGACATGGTTAAAGCATTTCTGAAAAATGGAAAGCTTGAAGCCATAACTGAATATGCTAAGATTAAACATCCAGGACGTAAACGGAATGTGATTGTTTCTTCATATAAAGGATCGACAATTCGTGCATTTACGAATGAAGATCATATTCATCTGATCTATCCTGAAGATGCTACCGAGATTCAGTTAGAATCTGTTGCTGATGCAATTGCAAAAGGAACAATTTTCGATGATGCTGAATCTTTGGATAATCATGCATCTTATGTAATGATGACCAATACACCAAATCGTGTAATGACACGTTGTGGTGTTGATACTCCAAAACACCTGAAGATTGTATTGACCGGTATTATTGGTCGAATGTCTGATGATGGTACTTTGGAGATTTCTATTGGTGATGTTACCAATGGACAAAACTTCATTGATCAGTTGAAAGAACCTGATGCTGAAGTTGAGAAACTTGCTGATCATTATCTTGACATCAAGGATCATTCTTCATTACCAAATGACTTGAAAGATGATATTCATGATTCAAAACATGAAGTTGAAGACATTAAGAAATTGAGTGATGAGGAAACCATCGACGATGATGACATTGAAGAAGATGACGATGATGAAAAGGATGAAGAAGAACACTTCGAACAAGAAGCTTTCTTTGCACGTCGTCCGAAGAAACTGAAACCGATTCCTCGCGATGTTATTGCATATATCACTGTCGAATTGAATGCCATTCAAGATTCCAATGATCAAGCAATGTTGGCAGGTTATACTTGTTCAAAAATTGAACTTGTTGACTTCTATCTGAACTGCATTGATACGCGGGATGATCGTTACATTGTTCCGCATACAAGACAATATCTTGAACAAATGCAAAGCGACTTGAATAAGTTACTGTCTCAGATTCTGAAAGTTAAACCTATCAATCGTTCACAAGGTATTTGGAAGCAGAATGTCACACTGCCGGAAGGATGGCGAGGATAATGGCACGAGAAATTGAACAAATCATCTGTGAATATCGGACGATGTTCGAAGACGTTGCCAAAACAGTTCCGAATGTCCGTCCGGCTGACGATGTATTATACACGTCAATGGATTATGGGAAAATCCTTCAAGAAATGTGCGCATTCTTGGAAGGTTATATTTCCTATAAGGATGAAGGCAAAACCGATTATGATGGCAAAGTCATTACATCCACCAAGAAATACTATGATACAATGTTTGCAAATTCTGGCGTTAATGATCCTTATCGTCATCAGATCACGATGGCTGATATGAATACTGTGAATGAGTCATTCATTCAAGGAACACAACGTCTTAAGATGGTTATGGAAACAATGATGGAGAAACATCCTGATTTGGAATCCGAATCATTGGTCACGATGTCACGTAACCAGTATAACAAACTGGCAAAAGTATATCGTGATGACATGCAACTGTATCTCTGGTTGGCTACGAAATCTTCGAAAGTCAATCCGAAATGCGCACCAATCAAAGATCGTGTCAACTTCTGGGATGTGAATACACCCGTGATGCATCGACTCGATCAATATCCAAAATAAGTAAAGGAGTGTAATATCATGAATGAAATGATTCAGGAAGCTGTACTTGACAGTATCGAATCTATCGATGACGCTCAACTGTTCGCTGAGTATGAAGTTCTTTCAGCTCTTGCAGCAACATACATGAAGTCTGCCATGATCCAAGAAGCATCAACTGGTCTTGATTTTGACGGATATGAAATCGTTCAGGAGTACAAGGGTGAAAAGGGTATCGAGACCGTGACATCTGAAAAAGATGGAACATATTCGTCTGTCGGAAAGCCCAGCAAGAAGTACAAGACCAAACAGGGCATCTTGTCCAAGATTCTCGGATGGATCAAATCAGCTGTCAGAAGAATCCGTGAAGCTATCGGTGGAGCGTTCAAAAAGCTCTTCAAACGCAAGGGTTTCACAAAGTACGAGCTTGCAAACATTGGTGGCAATGGAGGTAAGCTTATTCCTAAGACCGAAAAGGGTCGTGAAATTGTTGAAGAAATCAAGAGCGGTAAGGTTTCGGATTATCACAACGACTATGTGTCATTGAATGACGTCATGGTCGAGTTTGCAATCAGTTTCCCGGTACGTGGTCTCGTGATTGTTGCAAAGAATCTTGAAGAGATTGCCGGTATGTATGAGAAGGCTTCTCAGGAGTACCAGAACAAGGACAACACGTCTCACAAGACGATTGCTGCGTGTCAGTCGGCTGTTGAAAAGCTGAAGAAGATGAATATTGACAATCGGTCTAAAGACAATAGGACTGTGCCTTATCCGGAAATTCATCAGATTTGGCAGGAGAGCGATGAGCGCCTCAAGAATATTGAGTCCCGTATCGATAAGGCTCGTGCATACTTTGATTCGTACAAGGATTCTGTGTATGAAACACAGTATCAGTACAATCAGGCTGCAAATCCTGATAAGAAAGCAAAGTGGGAAGCAAATGCACAGGCAGAAAGCTTTACCAAGTTCATCAATACTGCTAATAGTATCATGGCAGAGGTGAACAAGTGGTTGAAGAAGTCCACCGATCTCAAGAAGGCTATGGACGACTGCATCACTAAGCAACGTGCTGCTAAGAAAGCTCAGCTCGATCAGACTCAGAGTGACATTGACTACGAGGATGAAGAGAACAAGTTCATTCCTGGTGGCCAGGACTAATTATGGATACTTTCCAATTCAATCAAGAAGCATGTAATGCATGCAAAACGTTTGCAGAAACGACGAACACTCTGTTTGATCAGTGGTGTTCGTCGTGTGCAACGAATGGTGGTAACATGGTTGATTCTGTTCAGGAAAATAATCCCGTACCGCCAACCGCCAGTGATATCTTTGCAAGACCTGGCGTTGATTAACGAATAAGAGAAGGTGTGACGATTGAATATTTCCGATGTAATTGGTGATATCAAAATGACATTGGGATTGGAGACAATTGCTTTGCCGTTTGATCAACCTACTGAGAACGTGCTGAGAGATATTATCAAAACATCTGTTCGCACCTTCTCTCAATTCAAACCATGGATTCGAGAAGGTTATGAAACCATCAAGAATCTCCGATCTCCGGATGATATGTCGAAGAAACTGGGAATCTATGTATTACCTGGTGATTTAACACGTACTCCGGTGCAATATGCAGAAGCATGTATTGCATCATCGCAATTAAGCAGTGATGTTGTCGCAACCAATTCATTTACAGTTGGATCTCCATTTGTTGGATTTGGTTCATACTATCCACAAGATATTTTGAATGCAACACAAACTGGAGCTGCTATTAATAAATATGCGGGTGTTACTTCTCGACCACAGACTTCTGAATGGTTGGGTTTTAACAAGATCCGGTTGTTTGATTATCCTGCTGATGCATTGGTTCATTTTGTTGTAAAATGCGATCATGATCCATCGTTGGAAACAATTCCAGAATCATGTCGTGAATCATTTATTGAATTAGCGACATTAGATGTCAAGAGAACATTGTACAGCATGTTGAAAAACATGAATCAAGTGGGGTCTGCATTCAAAGAAATTCAACTTCGCATTGATGACTGGTCTGGAGCAGAAGATGCGAGAAATCAATTGGTTGAAAAGTGGACCAATACATTTCATTTCGATGAAATTGATTGGATCACGTTCTTCTGATTATGAAAACAAACTGAGAGATGATGTGTGGGCTCTTAGGCCCACACCCATCTTTTGGTATTATTATATATTGAAAGGGGTGAAGTTGATATGGCAAATTTGATGCTTGATTTCACGAAGGGTTTTGTTTCATCAGTTGCTCCTGAATCTTTATCGGATTTGAAATCAGATGCAGAGAATATACGTGATACATTGATGGGTGGTGCTAAGACTGCTCAAGATAAATATCGTGAGATTCGAAATTCATCTGGTTTTAAAAAGGTAACAGATTGGTTCTTCCATCGTGGATCTGAATTCGGTGAGAAATCATCATTTGAAAATGATAATGATGATGAATTTGATGCCGGATTTAATTTTGATGATGGAGACTCGGATACATCGTCGTCAAAAGTTCTTGATTATGATGGCATGAAGGATATTGCCAAAGGTCAAGTCAGCTCCATGTATCAGATTGCAGGTAAACAAACAGAAGCTTCTGCGATGACTGCATCTGAAATCATTACGACGATGAATACCCGTTCATCGGAAATCTTATCATCTTTGGGTAATATCAATTCATCTTTACAAACGATTTCCGGAAAACTTGATAAATTAATCGAATTAAGTACAGTTGCAACACAAGAACGGGCACGTCAACAATCATTATTCGATTCATCTGGAAATTTGACACTCGGGAATACTATTAATTATTTGAAACAAAATCTTCCTTATCAAACTGAATTAAGTTTGTTGAAAACTGGTGCAGAGATGCTTCCGATGATATTCCAAGCATCAAGTAATAAAGCGGAAGGTTTTGGTTCTTTAGCAGGTTTGATGACCGGTTTGGCTGCGGATAAAAAACTTCGAATTCTCGATAATCGTTCAATTGATGAAATTCGTGATGCAATCGATGAACGTGTAAACAATGCACAAAATAATTTATTATCAAAACTTTTGGATTGGGATAAATTCAAAAAGTTATTTGGTGATTTGTCTGCACGTGAAAAAAATCGCGATTATTCAACATATATCGACAATCAATACAATCGTGAAAAAGCTGTCTTTGATAATATGACACGTAAAACGATTATTGATGTTATTCCTGGCTATTTGAGAAGAATCACTGCTGCGTTAACTGGTGAGAATTTGTATGTATCATCCGAAGGTAGTTTGTCGACGGAACGTCCTCGTGAATTCCAAAATGTATTTTCATCAACAATTCAAAGTGGTTTTAATTCACGTCGAATAGACGAAATGATGAAACAAGCATCTTCTGACATTGATAAGAATGATGTGTTTATTGCACAACGTGTTCTTGTATCTTTATACATATTCCATGAGATGCGTGTATCTGGTCGTGCAACACAAGGAAAAATGTTTGAAAATGGTGGATTGCCTGAAGTCAATGATCAAGCAATTGATTATTTGACACAAGGTGACAACAACAAACACGGTCGTGCATATTGGACATCAGTCATTCAATTGATTATAACGAAATTGATGACTGACAGTAATTCACGTGATGCCTTTGCTCGTACAATCCGTCAAGGCGCAACAAGTTCACATTCTCGTGCAAAACGATATGCTGAAACTGCAACTGTTACATATGACATTGGCGAAATTACCGATGAAATGGTCAGTAATATTGTTGGTGGATATGTTAAAAATGCTTCTGGTAAAGATGACCGTACATGGAATGAGCGTGCTGAAGCAGGTGAAATCAAACGAAGCGATATTCCCAAATGGGTTGATCCAAATTCACGTGCATCCGACGAAGCATTGAAACAAGCACGTCGTGAACGTATTAAACAATCTGAGTTGATTGGTAATATTGGTGTAACTTTCCGTGATGTAACAGCATCAACAGTTGATTACTTGGCATCTATATTCACAATACTGAATCGTGGTGTTAATGTATATGCTGTACGTCGAAGAAATAAACCATATGTACCAATTGAATTACAGAAAGCACAGCAAAACACACCAGCATCACCACAATCAACTCTGACTCATGAACAACCTACTCCGATCCCATCTGTTCAAATTCCAACAATTTCTGGTGAAGAAACAGATGGTGATCATCAGCAACCAGATATGCCATCATCTGGTAATCCTTTGTCGGATACTATTAATTCTGCAAAGAATTTTGTGATGAAGCCAATCAATAAAATGAAGGAACGTCTTTCTACTGACATGACTTCATTAAAAGCAATGACGATTGATTCTGCTTCAATCGACTATAATCGTGTAATGGCACAACGTACTGCTGCGGGATTAGGTGATTCTGAAGACGATAAGAATGATAAATACATTGCTGATTCTGTTCTGGCTGCAATGAATGCATCTGTTCAAGATGGTGATACCAAAGAAGATACTGGACCACTGATGCAACAGATCAGTGAAATCAAGAATCCAAAACTGAAAGCGCGTTTGTCGAAAGTTGTTGAAGGAACTTTACAACGTGCAGAAAATAAGAAACCAGCACAATCAAAACTTGGTAAAATATTGACTTGGGGATTCGGAATCGTCAAAGGATTTATTTTACCAAAATTACAATCTGCAAAAACATTCATTACGACACTTGGAAAGAAATTACTTTCACCTATCATCAACAGTTTGAGACAATCAGGACAAAGAATTCTTGGTGGTGCAAATGCTATCAAAGAAGGATTCTTTGGTTCGGATGAATCATCTGGTATCTTTGGTAGAATGAGAGAAAATAAAGAATCCAGACGTTTGAATGGTATGTTATCTGATATCAATGAAACACCAACATCAACAAAACAGACGTTGACGACAGATGTTTCTGCGTCATCATTGATTGATCTTGGTGCACCTGTATTATCAGATATGGGCGAAGGTAAAGATATCAAGAGTGGTCGTGATACTGAAGTATTACAAGAAATCAAAAAGATACGTGGTGACATTAACGAACAAAAAGAAGAAAATAAAAAGGGTAATGCAATCACCCGAGCAATGAACAATTTTGTCGAAAAATTTAAACAAACTGATTTTGGTAAAGGTTTTATATCTGCATTTGAAAAGAAAAAATCAAATAAAGAAATGAAACCTCAGACGCTGAGTGATCAGATGACAAAATCGATTGTTGATATCTTGAAGAGCAAAGACGGTACTGGATCTATCTTTGGAACGATCGTCAATAAACTTGCTGGAATCGGTGACGTCGTAAAAGAAGGTATTGCAAAAATATCTGGTAAATCCGAAACTATATCTGGTACCGGTTCTTCTATGCCATCAATTGGTGATGATACATCATCACAATCAACTGTTAGCTTAGCTGATATCAATGAAAATGTTTCAAGTCAACGACAAAATGTACAAATGCCTGCAACAACTGACATGACTGGTGGAGCTACTGGTTCTGCTGCATCTGCTGCCGCTGGAGCTGTAAAGAAAGGTATTGGTTTCGACATTGGTAAGATTCTTGGTGGTATTACTGGAATACTTGGTGGATTATTACAAGCTGTATTGACAGTTGTATTGTCCATGAAAGCAGTAAAATCCATTATGAATCTTGCGATGAATGTTTTGAAAACTGCTTTGAAACCTCTGAACAAAGCTTTCCAATCGTTGTATAAGGCCATCAAACCTGTTATGAAAACGATCCAACGTGTATTAACACAACTTGTCGGATATGTTGTTGAGATTGTTGAATCTGTTATCAAGATTATTCAACCTATCATTGAAGCAATTGGTCCGTTACTCGAACAAATGCTTACAATTTTGAAACCGATTCTTGATATGATCACTGACACGATCAACATACTTGTTGTTCCGTTGACTGCCATCATGCAGACAGTGGTCGTTCCTATTCTACAAGGTGTTGGAAACTCATTACAAATTATCACAGGTATTCTTCAAGTTGGACTTGGTACAATCATAACTGTTCTCGGATGGACATTGACTGGTATTGGTGTGTTGACATCAATACTCGGTGGAACGTCATTATATGAAAAAGGTAAAGCAATTGCAGAATCTGGTGAGAACTTATTCAAATCAGGTGTAGACAATGTTTCTTCTGGATTGAAGAGTAGTATTGCTCTCGCTACAAATACAATGAATAATTTATTAGGTACAAATGATTCTAATGAGGAACCTGAAGAAGAAACAAAAGTCCAAAAACGTCAAGAAATTATTGGCACATTAAATGGTTCACCGATGGATGGCGTATATGGTAATGGTGATATCAGAAACATCTATGGTGGTGCAGGAGCAAACCAGAACCGCTATGGAAACTTCATGAATATGAATTCTCGTGGTTGTGGACCTATTGCATTAGCAGATGCTTATGCAAGACGCTCAGGTACATCAGTTAATGCGCGTGGATTAACTTCTGCTATGGCATCTTCTGGTGCATATAATCCAAACATGGGAACTTCTGTGGCTGGATTTATGAACACTGCTGGATCCATGGGTATGAATCTCCGTGCCGGTGGTGTTACACCTGCATCATTAAAACAAGCTTCACCACGTAATCCAATCACTGTGATAGGAAGTGGTACAGACTTCACAACCAGAAGTGGTAATAATCACTTTATGAATGTTATCGGTTCTTCTGGTGGAACAGCATTTGTTTCTAACCCAATGAATGGACGTATTGAACGACGTTCAATTTCTTCACTTGCAGCAAATTCTGTTGCTGGTTTGTATGGTTCCGGTGATGTTCCGCGTGGTGCTTTCAATGTATACGGATCTGGTGATGCTACATATCCATATTCGTTCTCTGACGAAGTGCAAGAAGCGTTGCAAACATTGAAAGATCTTGTCGGTGGTATCATTGGAATCTTTACAGGTGAAGAAAGCACTGAAGCAAAACTCAAGAATGAACAAGATAAATTGAAATATGATAAAGTATTGACTGATCTTGGTGATATGACAGATGAAGAAAAACAAAAATTAGAAAAAGAAGCATTTGAATTATTTAAACAAGAAAATCCAAAATATAAAGGCGAAACGAACGCTGAATATGAAAAACGATTTAAGAAAACCACAACTTACAATCACTATATCACTGTCGCTGGTACAAAACGTCTCGAAGATGCTGCCAAGAAAGCTGCTGGCTATACAGATGAAACATTACCAGGATTTATCAAAAAGAATCTTGGAGAATTTGATTCTGAAACCGGTGAACGAAAAGGTGGATTGTTTGACAGCTTAACAGAAGGCATGAAGAAACACAATGACAGTGTATCACAAGGAATGTTCTTCTCCAAGTTACAAGATATGATTGGTGACTATTGGGATGATGACGAAGATGCTGGATTCTATTCTGATAATGGTGCACGGTTGTATACAGATGAATATCAGCCTTCTGTATTTGAAAATGATGCAACTGGATGGACTAGTACAGCTGTTCCGAACACAGTCATGGGTGAGTGGATGGATAAGATGTTATTGGGAACTATGATGTCAAGTCCGTTCAGATGGCGTGGACGTCCTGTTGATAAGGATGCAGAAGGTACTAATGATGGACGTGCACACTCCGGTGTTGACTTCACTTTAGGCGGTGATATCCCAATACTTTCAACAACCGATGGTGTAGTTATAGGAACTGCTAAGACATCATATGGCGACGGATACGGAACTTATGTCAAAATTCAGGACGAAGGTGGAGACATTCACCTTTATGCACATATGCGCGAAGATCCTGGTCCATTGGTTAAAGTCGGTGACTACGTTTATGGCGGCGATCAACTCGGTATCATGGGAAGTACCGGTGAATCGACAGGTCAGCATTTGCACTATGAAATCCGGGATGGCGATACTGGTGAAATTTTGAACCCTCATGCATTCTTTAAATGGCATGAAGGTAGTCGTAGTAATGCACCATACGGCGAAATTGAATATGAGGGTGATCTTGAAGCTGGTGATATTTGGTCTTTCCATAAAAACAAAACGGGTGTTTCAAAATTCATGCAAACTGCTTTTGATGCTGGTTTAACAGGTCCGGAAGTTGCTGCTATAACATCTATGGGCATCTGGGAAGACGGTGGTGATAAATTATGGGGTGATAAATCACTCTTAAATGTCACATATGACTCGAATAGTCAACAGGCAGTCGGTCTAATGAACTGGGTTGATACGAGTGTTGATTATGGCGATACAGTTGAAAAACAATTGCAATATATCCAACGCACATATTTTGACGAGGATACAAAAGACGGTCGTGCTCTTGTGTCACATAACCAATATGACGATGCTGATTTACGAGCATATATGGCTGCGACAGGTAGAGACGGATGGGCTCTTGACTTCGGTGATCGATATGGACCATATATGAATAAAGAAGATTTGATTGAAGGATCTGAACATTGGTATCGTACAGCTTTGGTTCCTGCAGTCATTCACCAAATGGAAGGTCCGCGTAAGTATATTGGAACAGCTGTTGGTGTATACAACTGGTTGCTTGATGAAGGGTATATTGATGAAGGTGGTAGAAGATCTAATATTCGTTATAATACATCATCGACAATATCAACATCACCAACATCATTGACTGAATCTGAAGGATTCGGCGCAACTGTTCCGGCTGCAGCAACATCGGCTCAATCATCATACACCACATTGTCTGATAAAACGGATGGTACCCCATATAGATATTCAACAACAATAACAGGACGAACTGGTACGGCCTATAACAAAGCTAATCAAAAATTATTTGATTACTATGTACCAACTGGAAATGCAACTGCTGATGCACAAGCGTTTACAAATAAACATAAATATGTTGAACGACAAGCAAACTTAGGTAGCGGAAAGTTCATGAAGATTTATGTTGATACAGATAGTTATTATAAAACACACGCTGGTGAAAATGCAAGAAGTTTCATCAACGGTGAGCAACAACTTAAGAATTCATCAAGTAGTACGGCACAACAGAGTAGTGTTATTACAACAGGAACATCTGATGTTGATTTGCGTAAAATTTGGCAAGCTATTTATACAAATTATTCAAATTCTTATGCAAATAAATTGTCCCGTGGTGACATGGCGAATGATTTCAACAATAATGCATATCATAATGGATATAAATTATACTATGATACATCAGATGGAAATGTTTATTTTAAGAATAATAAATCTGCAGGTAGAATCAGAGTAAATAAAGATGGCTCAATTTATTGGCCAGATGTTTCATCTGCGCAAGTGAATAATGGTATAAATGTGATTAACAATTCATCTACAACAGGTACGACAACATATACTGAAACAAATGATCATTCAAGACGTCAATCATATGTTGACATGCTGAATAATAAAGGCAATGGTGATGTATCTTCTGTATTTATACCATCTACAAATTATGGTGGTGGATTCGATCAAGGATTGTCATCATTGTTCTCAATGGATCAAATTGAACAACAAGCATATCCGACTGTCGTAAATAATTATGCAGTTGATCATACCGGTGATGCTGTCATCGATATGTTAATGTCGAATACGTACAACATTCGTTCCGAAGAGATCGAATCGTTGTTGGCCGGAATGTTAAAGTTGATGAAAGAACGTAAAAAACGTGGACAAACTGCATCCACAACAGGACGGACAAGTAAGCAATCAAATGAAGCTGCTTTTCCAGACCAAGGTATCCCCAGACAGGTCGAACGTCTGTCTGTCGGATAATGTATATAAAATGGATATGGAAGGGCTCTCACGAGCCCTTCTGTATTCATAATTATAATTTTATATTGAAAGGAAGTGAATGAATATGGCAAACTTGATGAGTGATATATTGTCACATTCGTCGACGTACACAACCGTTCGACAAATTGCAACAGACGCCTCAAAGATTAAGTCGAGTATCATGGGAACATATCAAAACACGTCACTTCAAGTTTCTGAATTAAAACGTAATAACAAACATATTCGTTCTGTATTCCAATGGTTCTCAAATAAATCTGAAGATCCATATAATACAACTTCTCCATTAGAAACTGACGATGAAGAATTTGATGCGGGTTTCAGATATAATAATTCAGAAGAACAAGAAACAAAAGTTCTTGATGCAGATAACATGAAAGATCTTATACGTGCACGTAATCGTGAAATGCATAAGATTGCATCAAAACAAATTGAATCGAAATTATATAATGCATCGATGATTATCAGTACAATCAATGATCGTTCTGCAGAAACATTAGCAAGTTTACGTACGATTGATTCAACCACATTAGAAATTTCAAAGAAATTGGATTTATTAATTCAATCTTCATCCAACATGTTGGACCAAATACGAAAAGAACAAAGAAAGAATCAATTACATCAATCATCTGGAAGACTTACAGTTGATTCGTTATCAAATTATATCAAGAATAACCGCCAGCAAGTTACGAAATCAATTACAGAATCATTGATGGATATGACTGGATTGACTGTTATTGATAGAAAAGTAAATGAAAAAGTACAATCATTCCAGCATAATTTACTTACAAAAATATTTGAGATTCCATTCATAAAGAAACATATGAATCCTTATGGTTCGTATGTAAAAGATTATGGAAGATTTGTTGAAGGTGGTTTTGATCGAAATCCGGCTATATTCGATAATATGGTTCGTAAAACAATCATATCGATTATTCCTGATTATTTGAAACAGATTACGAATGCTTTGACTGGAAAGAAATATAACATTGCTGCGAATGGAAGTTTAACAACTGCTGCAATTGAAAATAAATTTGTAAAATCGATTGATGTTACTTTCGATTCTACATCTATTTCAGAATCACAAATTAAAGAGACATATGAATCTGTAAAGAATATTGATGATGAATTTACATCAGCAGATATGCGTGAAGTTCTCCGTATTATGGTGCAACAATATGTGTATTACATATATTCATCAGAACATTCCACGAATCATTTGAGTCCAGATTTCTTTATCAATGGCGGAGATCAAGGATTACATTTACACATTGCAGAATTACTTGCAAAAGGTAAAGGCAAAACTGCAAAATATTGGTTGGATATTATATCAGTTTATTCATCAAAATTGATTGCTGATAAAAATTATCGATCCAATTTTGCATCAGCAATTAATCGTGCGTTGTATGGTTTAGATAATGCAGCAAAACGAAATATTGCAGAATCTTCAAAAGTGACTGATGTACAATTTACACAAAAAATGTTTGATTTACGTGCGTTGGAACGTATGAAGTATGATTCATCTCGATTTGAATTTGAGGGGAAGACTCTTCGACAATTGATTCGGGATGGATATGTTCAACGTGAATCATTATCAAAAGAACAATTAGAAGAGCTGGATAAACCCATTACATCTTTTGCTGATTTGAATGAAAAAATCGAAGATTCCGCTACTGATGTAATGGAAAATCTTTTAATGGGACAACAACGAAATCGTTTATTGATTATATCTAAGATATTTGAAATTCTGAATCGTGGCGTAAATGTTTATTTTGTTAATGCAAATAAAGGATTCAAATCTATTAAAGCACAACATACAACTCGTGACAAAATGAATGAAAAACCACAACTTGAAACGAATGTGGATGTACCAGTTGTTACTGTGCCAGAAAAGACATCTGAAAATAAAACAGATGAAGAAGATGAAGAAAAAGTCAATGAAGCATCGTATATGTTAATGGCGTCTGCATCTTCTGGAAATACAAACGCAAATAATATTACACAGCAACTTGGAACAATGAGGAATTTTAATGTTCAACAACGATTGAAAACAATTGTGTCAGGTTCAATCGAACGCAGTTCTAAGAAGGAAGAAAAGAAATCATTCATTGGTAAAACATTTCTGTTTATATTATCAACTGCAAAAAGTTTCTTTACAAAAATTATTTCTGGTGCAAAACTGTTTTTGAATAATAGTGTGACAAACTTTGTCAAATCCATGCTTTCTGATTCTGTAAATAAAATGAAGACTGGAGCAAACGCTGTTAAAGAAGGATTCACTGGAATTAAAACTCGTGTCAAGCCCCGGCAGCATACAAAAACAACGACGAAATCAGAACAAAAGACAGCTACCACTAATGATTCAGATTCATTGTTTGGTGGTTTAACAGATATGCTGAAAGAAAGCGCTCCAGGAAAAGCAATTTCAAATATTGGCAATAAGATAAAAGATAAACTTGGCAAGAGTGAATTTGGTCAAGGTGTTCTTTCATCATTTTCAAAACATCAAAAAGAAAAATCAAAAATTACACCAAGTTCATTATCAGATCAATCATCAGAAAAGATTGATTCTATATTAAGTTCAACGTCACCTATGGGATCTGTATTCAATAAGATTTTTAATGTGATTGATGATATTCAAGATCAATTTAAGAATTTATTTGATACAGCTCTTAATAAACAAAAGGCTGAAGAAGAAAAGAAAAAACAACAACAGAAACAGAAAAAGAAATCACTTGCATTTGATATGGGTAAGATACTTGGTGGATTACTTGGTGTTCTTTCTGGAATATTACAAGCTGTTCTAACAGTTGTTGTATCAATGAAAGGTTTCAAACTGATTACTGATATGATCCATAAAGTATTGACGAATTCATTGAAACCTTTGAACAAAGCTTTCCAATCATTGTACAAAGCAATCAAACCAACAATGAAAACAATTGGGAAAGTTCTGAATAAGATTGTAAGTTATCTTTCTGATATAGTCATATCAATTATCGACATCATGCAACCGATATTCGAAGCAATTGGTCCATTGCTTGAACAGATGATGGATATATTAAAACCGATTCTCAAAATTGTTACAGATGTTTTGGATATATTGGTTGTTCCGTTGACCGCTGTGATGGAAACTGTAATTGTTCCCATCATTCAAGGTGTTGCAAATGCGTTTCAGATTATCACAGGTATTCTTCAAGTTGGTCTTGGAACAATCATCACCGTTCATGGTTGGATATTATCAGCAATCGGTGTATTAACATTATCACTTGGCAGTGGTTCTTTATATGAAAAAGGTAAAGAAATCGCAAAATCCGGTGAGAACTTATTCAAATCAGGTGTTGATAATGTTACTTCTGGATTGAAGAGTAGTATTGCTCTTGCCACAAGTTCAATGAATAAGTTACTTGGAACGAGTGAAAAGACATCAACGAGTGATGAGACAGAAAAGAAACTTGTAAATCAAAAACAAACAACGATTAACAAATTAAATGGATCTCCGATGGATGGTATTTATGGTTCTGGAGATGAACGTGCACCATATAAGTTTGATGATTCAGTACAAGAAGCTTTGTCAAATATTAAATCATTAGCTTCTGGAATTTTCTCATTATTTGATATTGATCAGGCAGATACCGAAACAAAACTACAGACGGCGAAAGATAAGGAAGCTTATACAAAAGCACAATTTGACGCGGCTGGATTGGATGATGATGCACGTAAAGAAATTGATGATCGTGCTTTTGAATTGTTTAAATCAACAATAAACAATGAACAACTTCATGGTGAAACCGATGAAGAATATCGTGCTAGATATGAAAAGGACAAAGAAAAATACTGGACAATGGCCGCTGCTGAGATCGTCAAAGAACGAGTAAAGAAAAATGCAGACGCTACAGAGTCAGATGCAATAAGTCTTATTAATGAAACATTATTTGGAAAAGATGATAATGGTGAAAATAGTTTTGAAAAATTCTTTAAAGAAGAAGACAAAAAAGCACAATCAAATTCTGGAAAACTTTTCCAAGCTCTTGCAGATTTTATAAATGCAGCACGTGATGATGATGAATATTACGATGACGAATACTATTATGAAGGTGGCACTGGAGATATTTTCCAAGCTGCATCTGAAGTATTTACTGCTGTTAGAAAACGTGCAGGTAGTGATCTTCATTGGAATGGTACATCAGTCACTGATGTTGAATTTGATGATGGTATGGTTATTGACAAAATTTCGCCTGTCCATTGTACAGCAATGATGGCAGCAATTGTCAAACGTATGGGATATTATTTACCATCAAATGGTAGACAATATTCTGACACATATCAAGGTGACGACCAAATGTATCAAGTCAGTGGACAACATGGTTCAAGTTCATGGGGTTGGGGTGCTTCTGATGGTCATCCAAACATCTATGATCGTGATGGTAATGTGTCTCAGGATTGGATATTTGGAGGACCTGGCGGAGCGCAAGCAGGTGACATTACATTCAATGGAACCGGTGGCGCACACGCACATATGGGAGCATATCAAGGTGCTGATGGAAACTGGTTTGGTTTCAATGGTGGTGCTGACGATTCTCTCGCGAGTTCTGTTAAACTTGGTGAATACTATTTGAAACATGGACAATTCCCAACCGATACCAAATTGAATCCAGTTCCAGGAAGATGGTTCAATGATCATCAATGGACAGATCAACTCGGTGCAATTGCTCCACCGATGAGTTATTGGATCAGATATGTCGGTCCAAAGACAAAAGCAAAACGTCGTAAGGTTAAAAAATCTTCTTCACGCAAAGGTTCAGGTAATCTTGGAAAAGATGATTTAATTGAATCAGCTGCCGAGATTTTCGAAGCATATCAAAAAACAAATCCATCAGTAACATATAGCAACGGTTTATGGCCAAATTCAATTACAACTCGTTCAGGTCATACCAGACAAATTCGTCCAGACTGCTCTGGTACAATGTCCGCTGCAATACAAGAACTTGGTTATACTCTCAGAGATGCAAATGGGTATGATGTTGGTGATATTGGTTTACGTTCAGGAACATGGGGTACTCAGACTAAAAACACATTAATATACGATTCACCTACTGCAAAGACTCCATCAAAGGACTGGACAGTTTTGGAGTATTCTAAATCAAAACTAGAACCGGGTGATATTCTCGCATTTCCACCGCCACCAGGTAACAATAGTGGTCACCTTACAATGCCAATTGTTGATCTGCAGGGTTCTCCTCGTGGTCTCGATGGTGGTTGCGGTATTGCTCAATCTCCTGCAGCAGCAGTAGCATATTTGAACGGCAAAAAAGATATACCATGGGTATACAATGGCGGTATGGATCGTATGAAAAAAATTTGGCGATATAATGGAACATCGGTATCGTCAGCAAATTCAATATCCAGAACGAAGCAACAATCAAAAACATTGTCAACCACAAAACGATCAAAAGGTAAATCGTCAGCATCGTCATCTTCATTAAGAGGAAAAAAGAAAGTATTGACTGCAGCATCTGAAACATTTCTTGCTGCATTGAAAGCACAAAAACGAGATCATGGACCATATGGTCACGGCGCTATATTGAAAAATGTTCGCTTTGATGATGGAATGGTCATTGATAATATGTCCGCGATGTGTACTGGTACACAGGCAGCAATAGTAAAACGTATGGGTTATTATTTACCAAAAGACAACAATCGTAATTATACAAACACATATCAAGGAAATATGTATATGGGTTGGGCAAATGGTACTCCCGGTGGTTGGGGTATCAATAACTCTGATGGTCGCCCAAATATCTATGATAAAAATGGCAAAAAATCAAAAGATTGGATAATTGCAAATGATGGGACATATCAAGCAGGTGATATAACACTTCCATCACAAGCAAATGGTAGATATGATCAAACTATGTGGCATGCACATATGGCAGCTTTCCAATATGGTGGACAATGGTATGGATTCAATGGTGGTGATCCTACTAATAATTCTGAATCAGTAAAGGGTCAGAACATCGCGAATTATTATTTGAGCCATGGTTCAATGCCTACAAATGGATCTGGAATTGATATAAATAAATATAATTCCAACGGTTATAACCAAGGAATTGTAATTAGATATGTCGGTTCTGGTGACGAATATACTCCAAGCGCTTTTGATATTCCAGAAATCTATGACCCATCTCCGATACTTGAATTCATGAGTGATCCATCAATGTTCGGTGGTTATGGTGAAGATTATATCACACCACAATTATTTGAAAATATTCCGTATGAAAAAATTGATGGACCCATGTTTGTTCCAGACTTCGATCAAAATCCTGCACAAATATTTGATAATACAACACCTGATCAAGTGTATCAGGGACAAATTATCAATACATACACAATTAAAACTGGTCTGGAATATTTATCAAATTACATAGACGAGTTTCTTGTAAGTGATATCAAAGTACAGTCATCTTCTATTCGAAATTTAGCATATCAAATTTCTGAAGAATTTCCAGAATATATTGATTATTATTTCGATGATGAAGATACTGAATTCAGTGATGAAGATGATATGTTAATCGAACAACTCGTTGCTATGTTTGAATAAAAAATATAAATGGGGGCGAAAGCCCCCATTTATATTTCTATTTCGTCAATTACTATCAAATATGATAGAGACGTTTGATGGTCTTGAAAATTTGTCTCACGACGTTCCGATCGTTACATACAAATTCCGAAGACGTTTCTGTCTGTTTGGATTCAACAAAATCCAAACGTGTCGCTATGCGACTCTGCATGTCATCCATATTATCACCTCCAAGTGTATATTTGAACAGTATCTCCGTTCCTGTTCAAATGAATTATATACATATGGATGACAGAAAACAAATATAAATGGGGGCGAAAGCCCCCATTTATATTTTATTTATTTTAAATTAAGCCTAATGATTTTTGTGTTGCTGGACCACAGATTCCATCAACTGCAAGTCCGGCTTCTAGCTGATAACCGGTTACTCCGGATAATGTTAATCTATCGAATGTACTTGTCACACAATCTTTATACATATATCCGAGTTCAACCAGTTTCTTTTGAAGTTGTTTTACATTCTCTCCAGAATCACCAAGCTGCATAGTAGTCGGAGTCGGGTTCGGAACAATTCCCCTCAAAATAACCCAGCCTGCACCAGATTTCAATTTACCATACAGATTTTTATCAACAATCATTTCATCAACGATTGTATATTTTGTCGTAACAGTAATTGTACCACACTGAACGACAACTGTTCCGTTGATATTGTAAATCGGTGTACCTGCTTCAAGCATAACGAGATACGGTTCAACAGGAGTGTCTCCACCAGTATAAATTCTCGTATTTGCATCAATATCAGGATGATGAATGAAACCGAGGAATTTATAATCAGTTCCCATTCCCCAGTTTCCATCAGCTCCACGTTTTCTTGTTTGTGTCCAGAATGGTGTTGCACAACCATAACCGGATTCAGATGTGATAACAGTATTCTCGTCAATCACCTGTTCAACAATGGCAACATGACCAGCACCATCTTCGCCTTTTGGGTCTCTTGTTGGACCTTTTTGCCAAACAATACATGAACCAATCTTTGGCGTCTGCGATCTTTCAAACCCTTGTTGACCTGCGATATCCCAAAATACTTCTGCATTTCTTGGTGCAAGATATGACATTTTTGTATTATTGGAAATTTCATTAAAACGACCATATGCATATCCAACACAGTTTGCGAGTACATTGCATAATGTATCAATGGGATTACCAACAATTGCTGCAGAGTAACCGCCTGTATCTATTGTAATATAAAACTTATTACCTTTTTCAGGACGGGTTAATCGTGGCTTGAAAACTTTCAACATATTTATCACTCCTTATTTTAAAATTAAGCTTATATAAGCTTTAATTCGAAGTAAAAAAAATATGTGGGGGCGAATGCCCCCACATTCTTTATATATTTTTATACGTATAAAAATATCATCATCCGACGATTCGTTTTGTAAGAGAAATCAATGTATCACGTACAATATCAAATATGAATTTAGCAGATTCTTTTTTCTCATCATCCAGTTTATCCAGATTGATTCCAAGTACATGGAGATTACCGGAATTCACTTCAACCTCAATCAATGCATCAGGATCAATTCCATTTAATGTAATATAAACCTTATCAGGCACTTTCATGACAGTTACAATCAATCTTGGATTCTTGTCATCAGTAGTTTGTCTCTGGTAAAATGCAGCACCATAGTCTGCACTAATTTCATTATTACCATAATCTTGTAAATCCGATAATGCTAACACAAAATCGTTGTTTGTATTTTCAGGAACCATTTTAATCAGTAAATCACGAATAATTGAGTAGTAAACCATGTCAGCGAACATCTGACCATCATACGTTAATATCATTCCACACCTCGTCAGCATTGACATGCTTTTGACAAATATCCATGAAACCTTTGATGATATATGTTTGTCTGGGATTCAAGTTTGTTGGAATTGTATCGATATCTTTCAGTGTAGTCTTCGGTCGGACAAACACAAGTTTGTCCACTTCTTCCAGATAACGAACAACGATGGCGAATACAATTTTACGCCCAACCTTGAAATCAAATCGGACATCATGTTGCAGCGGAACTTTGTCATTATTATGTGTTTCAAACGAGAAACTTCTCAAATCTTCATCATCACTCAGAAGATCGGAGAACATTTCTCTGTCAATAAAATCAAGAACATCCTTTCTCAAATTTGTGAGTTTACTATCTCTGGAATCTGACAGAATACGATATGTTGTATAAAGCATGATTTCCAAATGACGTCCAAACCATTCAACGAATGAATTTACTTCGGGTTTATAAAGGGCGGCATCTTCTCTCAACTTTGTATCAGACTTCACGACAAATTCGGTTTCGATGAATGAAGCATGTTCTTTTCCATACGGCATATATGTATTCAATTCAAAATCGTAATACCGTTTAAAAGTACCACCTGATGTTCTGAAAGAAATGGAAACTGTTGATTTATCTCCGATAGCTTTATCACTGTCAGGTTCAATTATATCACTTAAGATATTTTTGGTTTTGATATCTTTCATGTCAAAATGCGGAAGACCCATATCGGAGTAAGGATGTTTATCGGAATTCTTAATAATTTTGACGAGTCTATCAGCAAAGCCGACAAACAGATTATGTACATCAAATGCACATCTGGAATGGAATTTTAAAGTATACAGAGTTTCAAACATTTTATTTTCCTCCATAAAAATTTGTAATAGATGATATGGGGGCAAATGCCCCCATATCATGTTGTCAGATCTTTGTCCACGAAATAAGGAACCCAAACTTATTTCGTGCTCTTGAAATCCTTGCGGTTGTTGGAAACCTTCACTTCCTCGTGAGCTTTCACAACCGACTTGTACGGCTGACCCTTGTTCTTGCCGAGAGTGGAAACACCTTCCTTGGTCTTCTGCTCCACTGCAACAACCTTAATCGTTGCCGGAGTAGTCTTCTTGTCAGGTGCCGGAAGTGCAAATGCACGCTTCTCGTCATGCATATAACCAGATACTGCACCCGGGATCGCAGCCAGAGTCTGGGAGATGTCCAGAGTGGTCTGATCGACGATTCCGATTTCATCCTTAGACGGGTAACCCATCTTTGCAGCATTTTTCTTGAAGTCTGCACGTGCAGCTTCCTGCAGTTGAGCGTTGCCATATGCAACCCATGCCGGGGTGCTGGCGACCTTATTTGTTGCCATTACTTTTTCCTCCTTAATATAGAATGGTGGGATTTATATACAATCTGATGATACCGCACAATATCACCTGATTATACATTTGAATGATATATGTGTCTAAAAATATTTTTTATTCCATAATAATGGAACCGTCAGACACACCAAGTGTTCCAACTACATCAGCTTCCTGAATACACTCGGTTGTTCGTTTATCAATAACTTTTAAACCTTTTGCCAAATATTTCAGAATATCAGTTTCTGATGCAGCCATTAACTCACCAACAAGTTGATCATTTTGATCTTTGATTAATATAGCTCGATTCATTACATTCACTTCTTTCTATTATAGTATAGCCAATCACATACAATCAATATCAAGTAATGTTATGATATCGCGTGGTGTGATTGAAAATCCATCAAATGGAACACATCGAATTGTTATGAGTTCGCAATCTAAATTAAATGTATCCGGTGGATGATGAATTAATTCATCCAGTCGACGTTGCATATCATTCATAACATCACGCATCTGTTTTGCATCATACACAACATCATGATTTAATTCATAAGTATATAAATTCATATGATCCCATATATCAATCATCCAAACTTCATCATCTACATCATCATACATACAATCATATGTTGATAAGATTGCTTGTTTCACATGCAATTCCATGATTGATCTTTTCTTAACACTAGATGGTTTATTGTTTGTTATACAAATATAGAAATTTGTAAGTAATGAAGCGATGTCATTTACAATAAATTTCAGTTTCAAACAATCACATCCCTTCCGATCAACCATATAAATATCTGTAAATAAAAAGATAAAAAAGAAGGAGTGGGGCAATGCCCCACTCCATTTCTTTCTTAGAATTGAAAATCGTCATCTTGTTGTGAAGAATCTTGTGATCCACCTTCTGATGATGCATTAACATTACCAGATGGAAGCTTATTCTCAATATCATTCACAACTTCACCGGATTCTTTCTTTGCACGCTGATTGAAATGTTCAATCTGTGCAGCAAGATTCTGCATGGAAATATTATACTTTTCCATGTTTTGAATATACTTTGCTTCAACTTTCTTGTTGCGTTGAGTCTCAGGAAGCTTCATGTATTCTTCATAAGCTTTCTTTGTCTCTTCATACATCTTGGATACGTTTCCAAGTGCATCAATCTTCTTGTCATAAGAATTCATGAAAAGATAATTGATGTCAGCAATTGGGTTAAATCCCTTGAAGATACTGTTAATACCCTTAAACAGACCCGCAATGATTCCAACAGATATTGCGACAACCGTAAGGTCTTTACCAAACCCAGTAATTGCGGCAGCAGCGGTTGAACTACCTTTTGCAAGTGCTGCCAAACCTGAAGCAATCTTACTCGCTTCTTGTACAGGTTCTGCATCACCATTAGTATCATCTTCTGGATCAACATTCGCAGTTGTATCATCGTCGCTTTCTTTGATGGGTGTTGCATCTTCATTAGTATCTTCTGTCGATTCCTGATACATCTTCTCAACCATCATGACAAGCATTGATTCACTGACAGGTGATTCTTGTGGATATGCTTTTGCATCTTTGATGTATTTGTTGAGTCTGTCTTCAAGTTGATCGTTATAAATTTTGATCATCTCGGAAGCATCAGATTTCTTTTGAACCTTGTTTGGTTTATAAACAATACCCTTATCAGTTGCAATCGTTGATGCAAATATGCGGGTCAGTTCTCCAACCAACAGACGATAACCAACAGTGAATGTTGCTGTGAATACTGTATTCTTATCGTTATGCTCCATGATGTATTCTTTCACCATGGTTTTGAAGATAGGACGATGCAGTGTGTTAAACATTTTTGTGATATCAGCAGCTTCATTCTGAGGATATCCCTTCAATGTTTTCAGATCTGCAACCATTTCTTCAATCTTTGAATATGATGGTGACTTGGTAATATCACCTTTCATTTTATACTCATCCGAAGATTTATTAGAATAAATCTCGTTGAGCATTGAATTGATTGCAAGCATGGCAGAATCAAGTTTCTTTTGATTCACCTTTTTCTTACTTTCAAAAAGTGCCATTGTATATCACTCCTTTCCAATTATCTGCCACGCATCAGTTTCGTTACTTCACGAGAAACGTCGCTTGCAGAATCCAATGTTGCAAGTTGTTTGTTTACCGATGCAAGAGAATGAACTTCATAATCATTCATTGTATCAGGTAAGAACATCTTCAATGATTGTGAATCAGTATCGATGACAACGATTGAAATCAGGAAGAGTTCTTGGCAAATCCTCTTTGCAGTAGAACCCTTCAGGAGATCGATACCATTTGTTGCTTCAATCATATCAACATCGGCTTTGGAAAGAACCACTGTGACATTTGGAATGAGACCTTCACCAGAAGATGAACCGGTAATTCGTTTTGCAGCTTTTGAACTGCCTTTCGAATGTGCAAGTGTATATAGTCTGTGATACCACTTACGTTTCGGATCACGAGAATCATATGCAGCTTGCTTCTTTTCTTTTCTTGAGAAAAGATAATCAACAAACTTCAATTCACCTGCACGCCAACGAGCTTTTCTGGAAACAAAGTTCATCGTCTTAGAAGGATACTCTGCGAAATCCGGAAGAACTTCTGCAGGAATTACACGACAATGTGTCTTTACACCAACGACATAATCGATCACATCACTGATGTTGTTTCCTTGCATAATACGAAGACCGACAGTCATCATCAACGGCTTCATGCTATTGAGCTTATTGATTTTTGTCTCGTCCATGAGCTGTGGTGCTCTTGGTGCAAGTTCAGCTTTTGCTTTTGCTTTGTTTAATGGATGCATTTCTGCATCGCGTGCTTCTGCTTTGTTCTTTCTCTCTTCATCTTGTTGTTTTCGTGCTTCTTCACGATCCTTGCGAGTATGAGCTGCGATTGGTTTCATTTTACCATCGTCACCAACTACCATTGCTCGTCCGGTTTCCGAATCGAGGATACCAATATCGTCAGCAGCTTTAACGCGATTCATTATGTCCATCGCATTAGAATTGACTTCTTTCTTTGCTTCACGAAGTTCTTTACGAAGATCTTTTAATTCGTCTTTCACTTCTTTGATACGCGTCTTTTCCTTATCCTGGAAAAGCTCCGGGTGATTCGGACTCAATCTACGAGAATCTTCAAGATCTTCCTCTTCTTCTTCAAGATCTTCAATCTGTTTCTCAAGTTTTTCGATCTTTTCGTTAGTTGCAGCTTCTTGGAAATAATGATCGAATTCTGACAAAGGCTGATAATCAACTGCTTCATTGATGATTCTCGATGTATTATTATCAATAGAAAGAAGACTGAATTCAACAATGCAATCATCAGATGTGATTGTATTATGGCAAGCATCTTTTGCATAGAACATGTAATCAGGATTTCCCGGAAGTTCAGCATATTCAAGATACTTTGACACATCACTCTTCAATCCAAGACCCTTGAAGATATCACCGCTTCTTGCAGCTTCTTCCGGAATAACAGGATTTTGGGAAATTGCCATCTGCAAGAATGAGGCATACATTTGTTCGAGAAGAGAATTCGTTGCAGTAGCATATTCAATCGGAACAGATGATGAAATGAATACAGGGAATTCAACAACGTTTCTTGCAGCACGTTTGATAATAGATGCTGTTGGATATTGACCCGCATTCGCATTGGCTTTCAGTTTTGTATCGGAAATCAGTTTTCCAATATTACCACCGAGAGCAGAACCAGATGATTTCAGATTGGTAATATCATTACCCAAATCATTCATGGCTTTGTTCAGTTCTTCAACACCTTTACCATAGTCAGCCCACGCATCTTTTCCTGCTTTCATATCAGCTGCTGCTTGTTGTGTTGCGATTTCTTTTGCACGAGCCTTCTCTTCTTCTGTCAGGTTAGCCATTTAAGATCACTCCTTATAGTTTATTAATCCCGCATGCGAAGTACTTTCTTCAATTTATCTGGAATCTTTCCCATAAAAGAAATTGTGATCTCTGTACGGGGTGTAATTGAATAATATTTATTCGTGTGCGCTTCAATGATAAGACTATCATTTTGCATAATACCAACATGTCCACGTTTTTCGTTTGGTTGCATTTGATCATAGATACTCTTTTCATAGTTATCTACATCACCCACATTACCCCATGGACGAAGGATTCTCATCTCCGCAAGAATCTTCTGAGCCATGTTAAACGATTTCGGTGTCTTTACAAAAATATCAGATTTAATTTTGCATGGTGTTGTAATAAACAAACCATTCAATGTTGGTAATACATGTTTATTGAAGAATGCTTGGTTCTTTGCAGCGCCAGGCACATATACTCGATATCCAGATAATCTTGGACGATGTGACGGTATCGGTTCAGTCGGGATAATGAACGATACCGTCTTCCATCGAATTGCTTTGTATGCGTTGATGCATTCAGCAACGAATGACCGAGTACGACCATTTGCTTCATTCAACAACGAGGAAATATTTTCATCACCAATCGTTGGCATGTATCAACACATCCTTTCATATTAATTTGCATAAATGCGATAGTTGATCAACGTTTCCCAATTCTCTTCAATCGGAATTGATTTGAATGTGTAATACGTAATCAACTTAATTCGCTGTGCTTCATTTGTTTCAGCAGAATCAAATGCGGAATCATATAAGCACGCGGAGTAATCATCCGTCTCGTATTGATAATCACCGTACTGGTTATAGTATGCTTGCACGTAGATATTATCAATGCTTGACAGCTGTTCTTGGAGTAAATCAAAATCCAGATCTTCTGGAATATATGTGTTATGAATGTATAACAATGTCTCGTAGAATGCAAACAATTTCGGAACTTCTGTTTCGATGTGATATTTGTTTGAAAAATCCATTTCATTGAAAACATTCAGAACATCATCGACGAGTGACCGCATATAATCAACGACTTCCGGTTCAGAAAGACGACGTTTGTTATCAAAGATGATATCCAAAATCGTTTTGATATCAGTTGTATATAATCCTTCGAGAATTGAACGATCTCCATCAACAGTTGTATCAAATGCAACAAGACCAAGTTCATTGATTGCAGGTGTTTGCGTATTTCCATCGTGATTGAAATATGCCATGCAATCATCTTCACTCAGCGAAAGTTTGCATTCAACATATGTTTCGATACGGTCAGTTTTTGGATTTGCATTTACTGCAGCCGGTCCCAAATCATCAGGTGTGACGGGATCGACATAATCCCATTTCTGACCGTCTTTCCACCAAGAGTGATAGATATGAGGAGTCTCGTCAAACTTCTTGATGAAATATGATTTCGCATATGAAGAACCATCGGTACGATTATACTTACCGAGATACTTACCAGCAATTTCATTCGGGAGTGAAGTCTGTGTTTCTTGGAATGGGATTGGATTACGCAGATTGATAAAAGAATAATTTGTATTCTTTGTTGTCATCTGATCTTCACCAGATCCACCATTACCAATCATGAAACCTTGGACAATGTGTTCACGTGCAATCGGAACATCCATTGTTGAATAATTTTCCGGTTTCACACCAATTCCCATGGTACCAGATTGATTCAATTCAGGAATCACGAGGTTTGTATCCTTATCCAGTCTTTCATAAGAAACTGCATGAGGTGCATCCAGATACAAACCAAACATCTTCATCAGAATCCATTGCATACCTGAAATGGAAATAATGTTTGTACCACGATGAACCGGTTTCACTTTACCTGTGATTTTATTACGCTTCGAGATTTCAATAACACCTTTCAAATAGTGTTTATTGTCACCTTGTGAAGCATCATCATGAAAGCCCATAGAATCGGGCATCAGAAGTTCTTTCTGTTCCATGATACCAATCCTTTCATTTTATTTTGAAGCTGTATATGTTTGACCAACTGTATACGAATCAAATTTATTGTCATTGGTTTCTTTCCATATACATTTCAATGATAATCGTGTCAAGTATCGATCCATATCTAGATCATTATATTCCGCTTCCGTTATAAGAAACAATGCTTGTGTGATGTCGTCTTCATAACGGTTCATGTCATCCATTGCACATGGCCATGTGATTCCATCAGCGTTCTTTCCTGGGATCCATGGTTTTGCACCTTCTCGGAATTGGAATAGATCCCCAGGCGTTAATATGTAAGACGTGGCGGGTAATCCAACAGGAATACTCTGACCAGATGTCTTATACATATCCATTGCACAATTGAATTCATCCATAACATCCGTAACAGTTTTTGTTTCGGACGATGTTGTGTACTGATTCACTGATGCACGATTCGTCACTTTCCGTCGAGATAATGAAAAAATACAAACAACGACATCGCGATTGATTTCGATTGCCGTATCACCTTCAGCATCGTCTTTTGGAAGAATCGGAATGATTGTCCAATTGTCCAACGTACCATCGATACCTTGACCATATCCGTCTTTTGGTATATAGATACCAGACTCGAGTTTTTGTACATTTGTACGAGGGTCGAAATTTAATGTCAAACCGTTGTTGTCGTCCAATATAAAACCTTTTCCGGGTTTTGGAAATAATACATCCACAAATTACACCCCCAGACTATCAAAATATTGATCAAGTAAATCGGGAAGTATAATTCCTTCATTTTCGGGTGTAGGATCACCAGATTGTTTTCTTGTTACAGAATTATTCAAACGAACGATTTTTAATTTCTTATCGTCCTCACCTGAACCACTTACTTCACCATCAATGCCATTTCCAGGAGTATTCAACTCATTTGGAGTCATTTCAGGAATCGCTTTCATTGTAATCATTCCCGTTGATGAATCAACGGTTAAATTGTTATGGTCGTCAGGAGAAATACGAACAGAATTCTTTGAATAATCATAACATGATTCAGAATAATTATATTGAATTTTAATCATAATAATTCCTCCTCACCATGTTCCAAGAAGTACAGTTTCAACAATACGATTATTCATTCCATATGTTTGTTGTGGTTGAACACGTCTATCATCTGTACTGGTTGTTTTTGTAATCAAACGATATTCATGTTTTCCATTATCCAGGGAGACACGTAACATGTCTCCCGGGATAAAGCTGTCAACATAACGGAAGTTTTCAACGTTGTATGTATTATCCTCATTACGAGTTGCAGTATACACACGATGTACAATACAGTTTGCTGAAACACGTCCTGATTTTCTGAATTCGGGTTCATTAAGAACATCATATGGACCATAATGTCCAACACGAACAATATGTCCATTTTGATCTTTGAATCCATTTCCATTTGCAACAATCCGATCATCCATATAGATACCATTATCATGTATCTCGAATGCATTGTTTCTTGCATTCTCGGTAGATCGTTTGATATGAATCTTGTGATCTACGATATGCAAATCAATGCCTAATGTAATATTGATTGTAATCATAAGATCACCTCAATTCATGAATTGTTATGCGGTACAAGAGATCTGGAATAATATGGACCAACATATTGTTTGAAGTTTATTGTGTTTGGTAACACATGCTCGTATACATAACTACCTTCTTCACCAGATCTAGTATAATATGTTGCATAATTTGTATACCAGTCAACTGGCATAGTTTCTTGTGGTGTTTGCGAAGTATCTGTGTCATAGAATGTATCTGTCTTCCACTTTGGTGCAACTTGAACCATATTGTTTTCAGTACCAAGTTCATTTTGTGTAAATGCTGCTGGAGTTGTAAGTTGTTGATAACCAACAACTGCGCCGGAAGCATCTTCTGTGTAATATTTATTTGCTTCCCATGTAGGTTTTGTTTGTGTGTTAACATGTCTGAAACGTTTGTCTGTTGTGATATCATCTGTACAGAAATACTTATTCCATTCTGTATCCCAGTCAGCAGGAACTTCTGCTTGAAGTGTGAATTTATTCTGATAATAATATTCACCATTACGCAATGCAGTCCATGCAGGAGAATCATCAGCGTCTGATAATGTAACAAGCGCAAATGTTCCAGCAACATCATCACGAGAATACAACATGCCTGGACGATAATACCATACAAGAGCAGGTAATTCCGCTTCGTCTGGTATACATGGACAATATTCATCATTTCCATTTTTCGCAAAATATGTTGATGTGTTCGTATCCCAATCATACGGCCTGCTAGTGATTTGTGTATATGCAAATTCACCTTCACATATGTTTTGCCATTTTCCACGAAGCAGAATATTTTCAGTAAAAAATGTGAATAACCAATATACGGCCCAATAATTGTTGCTATCTGTCGTGTTCCAAATTGGTATATTTGGAACAGCTTCGATTAGTTGTTCATTTGTAGAAACAGTTCCGAGTTCATAATGATCAGCAAGATACTGTTCAATTTTATTTGCGTCAGAAGCTGTTGGGATTATTGCACGAATACTCTTGATTATTTCAACGATACGGTTTTCAATAGCAAACGGATTGTCGATCAAGTATTGTCCCGCTTCACATATTCTAACTGTATAATCGCCAATGTTATACTGTGCATCATTAAATATTAATTCATCTTTGTTGTTTAAAGCTTTACGGAATATACCTGCAACATTGTTAAAATCTTCTAATACTGCCGGTGTTGGATCTTGGTATGATATGGTATGACCTCGTCCATTCACAATATTATCACTAATTATACTGAAATTATTCTTTAACCAATTAATCGTATATGACGTGACACGTTCAACGTCATAATGTTCAGCATTTTGTGAAATGATGAATACATATTCCCATGTTGAAATGCTTGTGTCCCAAATTTCTTGAACTTTCTTTCTGAAACGATTCGAAGTGGATGGTAATTTAATATCAATTGGAATTTGTGTACTACTTCCAGAAATTGATAAACCTTCATCAACAAATATTGTTTCGGTGCGAACTTTTTCTGGAATTTCAGTTTCTGAATCTTCTTTTTGGTATGTGTCACACCAACATCCAGAAGAATCTATTAATCGGAAATTAACAGTGTCTCCTCCAACACCACCAACAACAGTGATTTTTCCTTCTTCGTTGATAGTTAATGTTTCAGGATCAAGATTCAACGTGATTCTGTTTGTGGGTCGTTTCCAGATGATATGCATATCATCATACAATATTCCACCAGATTCATACGTATGACGTAGTTCAACAATTGAATTACCTGTAACGGGGCAACCTGTGGCATATATTCTCAAATTATAATATGGACCCATGTATGTGGCTGACATTTGTTCAAAACCAATTGGATTATTCTCGTCATATGGTAAGAAAACATAATCAGAATCATCATCGGTTCCAATATTATATTCATATTTATACCAATCGGTATCCCAGTCATCTGGTTTTGTGATTAATTCTTCATGATGTTTGTTATATTGAAACTCTACGTCTGATTGTAAAATTCGACAATAGAATTCTTCTGGTGTTGTGCACCAACGTTCTTGCAGTTCTTTGTATGTGAAAGGTACATCTCCAGAGACGCTGCCAGATTTGATAAACTCGGTAACGTCGTATTCAGTCACTTGTTCAGTCAAACCATCACCGACACGTACTTGTACTTTACCACCGTCCCAATATTTATCAGCACGGTATGTTGTCAACGGGGTGATCTCGAGGAAACGACCCACATTTACTGAGAGACCTGATGTATATTCACCATTCATGTTATACGATTTTCGGTCGTTTCCGTATGCATCTTTGTAATCACAAAGACCAAGCCCGAACAAAATGTGTCTATCGATCGGATGCGAGTACAGTTCAGCCTCTTCATTACTGACATGATCTTCAGTGTTTGTTCTCAGTCCTGAAAGGTTTGCGAATTGATAACCGCATTTCCACCGCAATTTACCGGCTTCTTGCTGGGTATCGGATGTATACAGAGAACCACACATTTTATACAGATTCACACTCAATGAAGAACGCGTTCCACCAAGTGAATCGGATTGGTTAAGACCGGTTGGATCTGTGACTGCTGAACCAGCATCCATATATTGATATTGAACATTTGTTCCGGAGTTTGATCGCCATGCATCAAAGATTGCATTCGAAGCCATTAACGATCCAATACACCGTTGATATCTAGCAGCTGATCCACCTATTCCGGTTGAATAATCGGCAATTGAATACGATTTCTTGATACCTTCGACATGGATGTATTCATCATTTTCGTCTTTCACATAATATGAAAAGAAATTGTAGCTCCAGTCTGCTGGTTTGGATGTCAATACGGTATATGATCCTCCGTTTTCCGAATAGAATTTATCAGTAATCCATTTCGGAACGGAACCCAATCTTGTAGTGGTTGCAAGAGACTGATAGTATGGATAAATACAGAGAGATCCATCCATGGTGATATGAATGGAGCCTGGAGTTACAGGCTCATTTATCGGCGCCTGCCAATCATTTATATCGGATATGGGATGATTCCACGGTCCATGGACACCTTCAATGTATTGTATATTCATGTGATTGACAACGGATGTGACAGATTCGGCACCTGCATGCGTCATCAAGCCGGACATATTTATGTCATATCCTCTATATTTCCACCCATCACTCTGACCAGCCACTCGACCATCCGGAGTCGATTTCGCTGCGAGAATATTGACTCCAAGCTGTGTGTTTTTCACGTCACGATCCTGGTGAGATGTCATTGTTGCGATTCCATATCCGTTGGTGTTCGGATTCAATGCGCGGAAAAAGATGTCATATTCAATACCCGGTTCTGAACTCTTGACAATAGTGCCAATGCATGGTTGGCATCTACTGAAATCAAGACAAACACCAACGGCAGTCTTATTGGCTTCAACATATCTAATGAAGTTTGAAAACTTCATTATGATGACATCATTAGGTCGAATTACGTCATGGAGTGACCAACGTTTAGAAAGATAGAAAGGTTGATCACTGACTAATTCTGTTGGCTCGGTATTATAGGACCATTGTCCATTTGTAAGATATTTAACAGGAATTTGGATATCGTCGATGAAGATTCGGACAGCGTCACCCTTCACGCTTTCGCCATCGTCCCATCTCCACAACATGTATCCAGTATTGGCACCTGGAAGACCATAAATAGGATCATATACTCCATATGGAGTTTCTTCATAATAAACGCGAGAGCCGATTTTATTATGGTCAATACGAAGACCATTTTCACCGACTTCGGCACCAGTCTGGACATACAAAATTTGATCTTCGGGACGGGGTTCAGGATAGATGTTGACACCGATTGTACCAGGATTCAATGTTTTTGGCATATGATCAGATGATACACTAGCCGGTCTGACAATACCACCAGCAGTTGTTGGATAGAGAATTGTCTCATCTGTCATTCCAATGGTATTAATCTTACGATAATCAACACCTAAGTGTGAGGATGTTTTATCCCATGTAAAAACGCCAATGACACTTCGTGTATCAGTTGCGCTGAACGTGTCACAATAAAATGGTGCCCATGCCAATGCGCGGTCATTTGTAGCAACGACAGCCAATGCGTCATCATATGTGCTGTAGAATTGCATTCTCTTATTTGCGAATGTATTCTCGATTTCATTAATGACCCATTCTTTAATGTCTGCAAAAGATACATTGTCAACGTCTCCGAGACCAACGTCATCAGATGTGAGTATGACAACTCCAGTTCTTCCATTCACAGAATTCACAACACGGGAGAGTTTGTTGTTGATTGCTTGCCATATTCTTGCAAGTGTATCTTCCATTTTCTCGCCGGATGCAGAGTCGTCAACTGATTTTGTATTTGTCACAGGATTTACATCTGTTAATACGGGTTGACCATTTAACAGATCTTCCTGTTTCAATTGTACATTATCCATACTCATTGAGAAAGCTCCTTTCATATATAAATAGTATACAACGTTTCGAAAACGTTGAAGTAATGCGATGAACACCTATTTATTAGGTGTCAAACATTACATTTGGGTTTTTACCAAATAATTCCATATAGGAGGTTAAAGCAATGGCAACGAAAGACACGAATATTGTGTTGAATAATTATTCGGATGATTCACAAATCAAAAAGTATATTGCGAATGTTTTGATGCCACGTGTATTCCATGATATACCATTGAACAATTTGAACAGTGGTTTCTTCTCTGTTGTATCTGAATATATGTCGCAAGCATTAGAAAATTTGGCATTTACTTCATCATTTTATCTGAATGAATCTTTCATCACAAAAGCAGTTTTATCGGATTCCATTTATGCAAATGCAGCAATCTTCAACATCGGTTATTCATATGCAATTCCGTCTGTATGTAATTTTATGATCGAATTGAAGTTGTCGGATTTGTTCAAAAATGCAAAAGAAAACCCGCAGCATAGAAATTTGTACGAATTCGTATTAGATAAAAATACGAAAATTAATCTTGCAAATGGTTCGATTTATTCATTGGATTATGATGTATTGATTCAATATACCAATCCGGAGAATCCAGTTTGGAATGTTCAATACATTAATACAGATGAACAAAATTCGATTGCAGTAAACAAAAAACCATATATTCTTTACAGAACATCATCAGAATGGTTGCATATATTTGTAACAATGTCTGAGTTTGAAAGACAAACTCACACAATTGTCAATAATATGACAAATGGAATTCCAAATGATGATTATGTCATCACATGTCAAAATCATATTGCAGGATTTGATATCAAATATATTGATGGTGATGGTAACGAGCAATATCTTGATCGTGATCATATTCTTGCAATCCATTCGGATGTAAAGGATCAACTTCCGTACGTACATTACATCATGGATTCGCCGCAGACAATTCGTTTTAAATTCCAAATGAATGGTAATCGTTATTTTGTGCCACAACTGAATTCGTCATTTGTTGTGACAATCTATACATGTCATGGTGAAGCTGCAAACTTTTCATCATTCACAACAGAAGAATCTGTTTCAATTATTACATCGACAAACAAGTACACAAACAATGGAAACGTTACAAAATCTGCGTTTGTTATGTCTGGAAGCCAGGCTGGTACAAATATTGGAACAAATGAGACAACGCGTCGTGAGACCATTGAAGCATATAATACTGCAAATGTGATTTCATCAGATCATGATATCTATGAATGGTTTAAGACATTCTTTTTCAAACGAATTCTATATCCATTCTTCTTTAAACGAAGAGATGATCCATGGGGTAGAATTTGGAGTGGATTTATTGCGTTGACTGATCCAGATGGTGAAGTATATCGTACGAATACATTACACGCGCAGATTCCATATCGAGTTCTTTACAATAGTAATGATAACATCATTTCTGCAAATGGAAATGAAATCATTATCCCACCTGGTTGGGCATGGGTATATGCAAACAAGGAATCCAATCGTTATACTGTAAAACCATTGGTTGTGAATTCCAATGAGCAAGTCGAAACGGCTTCAACTGCGGTGAATGTTGGTGATGATTTCTTATTTGCAAATCCATTCGGTATTCGTATTCAGAAGTATCCGTTTGCAATTGGATACTTCAATCCGTGGATTAATGAAACGACAACGGTTTCGATTGTGAATACTCCATTTGAATATCAAGATACAATTCTTGGTAATGAAGATAAGAGTATTATTTATCACGGTACACCTTCATTTGTACATATCATTCGTACATATCAAAAGGATTACTATAATATCGAGACAGTTATTATTCCGAACCAAGCACCATCTTACATTGGTTCTGATTTTGTAAAACGTTTCAGAAATGGAACAGAACCTCCGACATTCACAGACATCATGTGGAATTACTTTGTAAAACCTGTTGATCTATATGCAAAGATGATTCCAATTCTGATTCAGGATCCAAAGCAACAATATGTCGTTTTCAATCCATCAGAGACATATTTGTGTGTAACTGAAAAGACTCGTGTATCTGATGGTATGTGGAACTTGCGCGGTCTCAGAATTGAGGACTATTCTGGTAGTGAGAAAAAAGAATATCCAATTACTGTCAGCAGTAGTTTTAAGCAAGTTCTTGGTACGGATGCTTTATGGGGTGAACACGGTCCATGGGAAGCTGTCAAAGTAACAGGAGATACTGATATACATGTATATCCAAATGTCGTTGATGACGATCCGATTTCATTCAAACGTGTCGCATCCCAGAATTATTATGAACTCCGTCTGAAAGATGATCAGCCTACTGGTAAACTTGTTTCCATGACAACATCTGATGAAGTATTCAGCACAAGTTTAACCAAATATGGTGAAACACGTTTGTATCGTATTGGAAAGAGTTATCAAGACACTATATATTTCCAGTTGAAATACGATGACGGTGTTGTGGTTCAATATCAGATTGCAAATTCTGCAAATATTTATACACCATATACTCCAATCGATAATAATGATGGAACAGTCACATTTAATCTGAATGATGTATCAGGAAATGGTGTTGTATTCTATGCTGATATGAGACCGACTGCATCTGAAGCGGCTGTTGCATATTATAAAATGCCATTGTCTGTATTATTGGAAAATACGAATGTTCCGATGTTCTATTTTGAATCAGAACAACTTGCAATGGAAGAAAACAATATGCGTATTGTTTTGGAAGCAAAGGTTGATGGTGTTGTCACTGGTCGCGTTGAAATGGAACCAGTTCAGATTGAATCTGATGGTAGTATTCGATTTGATGCACAAATTTATCCATTGAATAAAATGGTTGATGTCGATAATCGCATCAAAATTGCATCAACAGAATACGGTGGTGGTTCTTGGGTGTCTGCAGTTGATTCAAAGATTGTAACAATTGATGCGACATATCCAGAATTAACGATCTATATTCTGTTTAAATCAACCGATCCAACATTGGTATCACCGATTGAAGGTGATGAGTCATTCAAGGGATTCCGTTTGCAAGATAGATGGAATGTTGATGATTTCTCATTTATTCAAGAACTGAAAGAAATGAGAAGTGTTGTTAAGTTTGGTGAATATCAACAACCTTCAGAAGTTCAGATGGCTGCATTTGATTCTTTGATGAAACTGTGTGAATATGATCCGAATGTGAATAACATGTATACCATTAAACAGTATGCATATCATATCATTACTGGAACGATTGATGATTCTGGTTTGACATTCCATGATATCCAAATGATTGCTTCCGATTGCAATGCAACTTTGGATAATATTATCACGATTTATGCGGGCAATCCTGAAGTACCTGATATTTCAACTGGATACATGACAGAATTAAGAATGACCCTAGCAAATATTATAGAGTCACAATATTCTGGTGACATTGATTGGGACCGTGTCTACAATAATATTTCAATCTATCCAAGTGAAGTTGAAGATATCTTCTCACAAACATCTGTCAACAGTGCAATGGAAGTTCAACTCGTTCCATTTGTTCAATCAAAGTTGATGAACTCTGATGTATTTGCATCGTTTGTTTCCGCATTTACACAAGTTCACAAAGCAATTGAGCCGGTTATCTTCAAACGTTTGGAAGGTAATAATTATCTTGATTGCAAACTGATTGCAACATATGGTTTACCGCATTCTTATGTTGCGGATGTTGATAAGAATCTCACTCCACCAACATTCTGGCCAGATTTGGATGTACAAATCGAATTTGATTTGAAATTGTATAATCCAGGTTTATCAACCAATACATTGAATGAAATTCGTACAATGATCAAATCATATTTCAACCGCATCACAACTGTACATACCCCAGTTGATATGATATCGATGGATAATAACATTTACATTTCACAATTGATCCAACAACTGGAAGAACATCCTAATGTTGCATATTTGAAATTCAAAGGTTGGTATACCAACCAGAAGAATATCATTGGTGGACATTATATGAACGCTGATTATCAAGCGATTGTCCAACGATGGGATGAATTGGATGATATGCCGAAGAATGAATTAGAAAGATATGTTCCGGAAATGTTCGTATTGTCTGATTCGAATATTGTTTTAAATCTGATATGATGAATGATAATGATGTGGGGCGAAAGCCCCACATCATTTCATCATCAAAAAAAATGAATACATGAATGAAAATACGAGCAATCAATTCACCATGTCCGTACGACATGTCCATCTGTACGATGGATTGTAAATATCAGAACTCGTTTTTCATTCATGCATTTATTATTGCGAACAGAGAGATGCAATCTTGTGCGCTGTCATAGGGAGGACACTCGGGAGGCCGTTTAGATACCTTTATCCCGAAACACATCATCTCTCATGTTCGTAATAATCATATATATGTGAAATTTCGGAATTTATTAACTAGATTTCGTTATTCTGATTGATTGAATGTATGTTGGCTCTAACCATGTGATTTGGCTAGAGTTTGTTGCAATACATATACCAATGTTTGTTAAGTCACGAGATGGACCAGATATGCTGTCAGTTGCATTACACACAGAGGAAGACCATTTATTTGAATAACTTACATAATCACCATTTGCGTCATAATTGAGTTGCTTTTCTTCTATCCACCATAAAAATGTACCGGATAAGAATTCAAATCCGGCTGCAGGTGTGATTTCGATTGATAATGATTCTCCATCTAACAAATCATATTGTGCAGCATATGGTCCCAATATCTCACCTTTTAGAATTTTTCCCCAGAATATACTATTTTGATTTGAGTCACTATATCCCCATGAATCATGTTTAAATACATAATGGAGATCGCCTGTTGATGTCGGTGGTGATGTATGCTGAATTATTCCACGGTTTGTTGAAAACATCGTCATGGAAGCATGTCCAATTTTCTTCGGATTATTGTATGCTTGAATTGTGCGTGTTGTTCCTGTAATCTTGAAGTTGATAAACCACTCAAGAGGATACCATACACCAGCCATATTAGTATCAAATATGATAATTCCATTTTTCCAATATGCAATACCACCGGACGCATATGTACTATCCATTTGAATTTTGTTCCAATGATAACAAACCGCATTGAGAGGTTCATCTGAAGGATTATCTATCCGATATCCTATATCAAGAACACCAGCCCGCCAATCGGTATTTGAATTAGAAACAAAATCAACAGAACCATCATACCGTTCTGAAAAACGTCCAGCGACATCAATTAATAATAATTTTGATTGAGACACTGATTGTTGAACTTCCAGAATTGTTGAACCTAATCGTGCTGTAGTACAATAATAATGGTTCTTTTCATACAAGTTATCAACTTGACGTTCATTTCGATCGCCATATTTGTACAACCAATATGTTTTTTCAGGTTCTGTATACTTAATAAATTTAGGAGACACATCATCCATATACCATTGATTCATTGGTAAACAATCAATGATCATAAAATCCGAATGGAATTTTATGTTATTAATTCGATTCAAACGATATAAACGAGAATCAACTGAATTGTTATTTCTCCTATATGATGTGAATTGATTATTGAATGTCATACCATCGACAATGTGGATTGAACAATCATTTGTATTTATAATATGAACAAAATAGTTTGGATTGATATATGATTGCAAATACAAATATTCATGCCACCCGCACATATATGTGACATTAGAATATTCATCCGGTAATACAAAAGAACCTTCAACTGTATTTGTTTGCATATTGTAAACATCCCATGTTAACGGTGATGAACCATATCGGAAATACACACATTTATTGGAATATTCCAATGCATAACAATTACTGACATTCTCGAGTTTTGTAACAGTGCCATCGGAAATTTTAATAATGTTTGCACAATGTGTATGTTCATCTTGGATAACAAAATATCCATTTGAAGAGAATGTATATTGACCAGTATATGACCGATCGGTTGTGTTTGTGTCGATTGTAATATCTTGATATGTCGGTGCAGATGATGCTGATGTGATTGTATAGATTCTTACCTTTGCTGGATATGAATCGTTACCGCGTGTAACCATCGTCGCAACAAGAATCTTATTACCATAATTATATCTAATGGTATATGGATCAATTGCCGTTGTGTAGTACGTTGTTCCAGAACTGTATGTCGGATTTGTATTCAATACATATTCACCATTTGAATATATGTAAAGGCTTGCATAATCTTGATTCCATACTGCGTCAGATATTTTTGACCACACAGCATATTCGGGACCTTCGAGTTTATATTTATATTGAACATCTTTTCCTGTTGGATCCATAAATAACAAATAATCTTGTACAAGAATCCAATTGTCTGTCAGATTGTGTAATGTTTTATATCCGCGATACCATCCATGAATAGAATCTGTGGGCGTGTTTAGTACTGTGTATTCTGAACCAACATCCAATTCATGTACTTGTTGATCATATGTTGGTGTGATAATTGCTATACCATCTTTCAACATGAAATACTTTTTGTTTTGTAACGCTTGTGGGATTGAACTTGGATTTGTCACAATAGACCAAGTTGAAAAATCCCAATATTTATCTGCAACATAAACAGTTCTTGATGTGTCCAATGATATTCCAGTAATCGGTACTGGTTGTAAACCATTGTTGAGTTGTTTTGCACGCTGATTGATATATAAATAATATGTACCACTGGGCGCACCAGCTACAGAGATTGCCATACCAGCCGATGTAATAAATGGGTTATTATAATATGCATTAGGTCTATTGATGTATGAAATATCAATATCAAAGGCTTTCGATATGTAATTATATCCTTTGATGGACGTGATGGAGAAATCGGCTGCTGGTAAAATTCCTAGTGGGTAAAGTGTGTTAAATGCTTTCAATGCAAATAGATTTGAAATTTGTGAAGAGTCATTTCTGTTCGTGTATCCAAAATTTGTTGATAATTCTTCTGGGGTATCCAAACGTTCCACCGATATACATTTGATGACATGTGCATCATCCCAGCTGGTATAATATCGATGTCCCCATCGATAATCTACCATGGTAAACGCAACACGCGGGTCTAATAAAACATAAGTCATATTTTGACGACCATATCGATATCCTTCACCGTTGCCCATGATAAATCGTTGACCAGTCTCATTACAACTTATATCAACATATGTGTTAGTGCTTCCTGATGACAAAGCATATGATTTATAAACCGGTCCTAACCATTGTGCATGCACAAAAGGAGAATTAACACGATTATATCCAGAATGACTATAACCCCATGCAATATTAGAAATCTTTCCAGGATTAACGGCAAAATATATTTCATCATCGTACGCATCATTTATAACATCTTCATGAATAGATCCTGTTGCATAAAATGTTATAAATAATTTTTCGTTTGGATGTTTAATAATTGGAGCTGGCATACCATCTGCTTCATATGTTGATATTATTCCAGTAGGACACCAGTCGGGATAATCTGGATTATACATATAAAGACAATTTGCAGTAAAATCATTATCTATTGAAACTGATGTCCCATCTGGTAAATATCCAGTCACATTATAATCAAATTCCCATACCCATTGATTAATCCTTTGAGATATCACACCAGTTTCAGAATTATATTGCAATGCATAATAATTATTATTACCAGACATGGTTGATGTTTGAATTCTTCGTGTATATGACGGAATGGTAGATGTCAATACTGTTGGAGCTTCGGCTATTGGTACACCTTCTAACAGACGTATTGCTTTTCTAAATGTCTCAGAGCTAGGTGAATAATTAGAGATAATTTGATCAAATCCGGCGTCTGTTATAAGATTCAAACCATATTGTTCAGATGTCACGACGCCATCACGGTTCACAGATTGAACGATATATAGATTTTTGGTGTTAATATCAACACCCGGATGTGTTTTCTTATAATTTTCTTCAAATTCTTTTAATTTAGGATGCTCATCATATATAGATTTTTTTGCAATTCCAAATTCATGCATATCATTCACCCTTTCTTTTAAATAATATCTTCGATGTCACATGAACTTGATGTATATTCTAATACAGACAAGACATATTCCAACGATGAATCCATATGCGTTCTAAAATAATTGACATATTCAGAATGTCTAACAGATACACCAACAACAGACAAGCCAGGTGATTGTTGCGTTTGTGATTGTCGTGTATATGGCGAAATATCACAATGTTCAATTTCAATACCAATAACAGACAAACCGGGAGAAGATGCTGTCGTATTTTTTCTAGTATATGCACTAATGTCAGCATGATGGATATCAATACCAATAACAGACAAACCTGGTGATTGCTGTGTTGTTTCTTGTGTAGTATAATCAACAATTTCAACATCCGCAGATGAATATTCTGTTATTGTTATATAATGATCCATGTAAAGGGGATCCGTATGGAGCCCCGATACATAGACGCCTCTAACAGGTACAAGTTTTCTCGTACCATCACGTGTTGGTGTATATTTATATACTTCTTTCGATTTATGAATTCCAGACATAACACATACACCTCACTGTTTGTTTCCGGGTGGTAAACCACTCCATCCACCGAGATTTGTAACACTCATTGTCCAACGTTTATTGGATATATGTTTGATGTGATTTGCTGTTGAAACACATTTCGTTGTTCCAACCAAACGATGATACATTAAGTTTGCAACGCTAAATGTTTCATTCTGACAAACGTAAAATTCTCCAAATAATGCAAATGGATATCTGTTTGATCCGCCATATGTGACAACATTTACAACGTTTTCATGTAAATATCGGCCGATATCTATTGCAGAAAAACCATAGTAATTTGTACCGCTGCTATCAAAATGACATACCATCAATAATGAATTCGTGTTTACAGAAATGATATCAAAATATCTATGTCGTATATATCCAGATGTATTACCATCACTGAGATTATTTAATGCTGTTATTGTTGTTGGATCATTTTCTGTAATAACAATAATACCTGCATACGAAGTTCCTGTATTATCACGATAAAGTATCATTCCTTCATCACAGCATGATGAAAATTGACAATAACTGTTACCATCTCTGGAAGATCTTCTATATTCAGTTGGTGGAATTGTTGTTGATAATTCCGTCAATGAATCGTTTGCAGTATCATATAAGAACACATACGTCGAATTATCAGTGATATATAGATGAGTTTTCCAACCAAATATACAAGTTGGAGCAGCATAATTGACAGGAATATCTAACTGTTTCACAGTTGTATCATCTGAAAGTTTCTTAACGAATACACGACGTGAATTCGTTGCATCAATATACGCATAATTTTGTGATTTCGATATGCAACAAGCGTCAAGAGAATCAGGTAATTGCGTTTGAACAATTGAGCTACCTGTTAAATCAAATTTAATGGTAACATTTGATGTTGCTGATGCAATCGCATATCCATTTTCTGATTCACTGATATGAGAGTATCTGAACTGCAAAGATCCTAATGTCGTAACTTGCACTGGGACTGGTGCTGGTTGTTCTGTAATATTTGTTTCATAGAAATAATTGGTATTTGCGCCAGTATTGTAATACATAATCAAATTATTATATCCAATCGCATATGATCCTGATGAGGTAACAACCAAGTCACCACGTGCTACGATATAGATCTTTGATCCGATTATAAACCATTTCTTATCAGGACTTTTGTCATATGTCGTGAATTGAACTTGTCTCGTGTATTCACGTTTATCAAATAATAATGTTGGATGATGCGTTACATCATCAGATGCAATAAATTCGAATGGTTGAATGCCACGAACAGGTGTAATTGCGATGTCATCGGTTGTCAGCCAGTATCGTTTGTTTTGTAATTGAGAAGGTATCGATGAAAGATCTACGATACGACTCCATGATGAAGTATCCCAATATGAATCAGTTGCATACACAGTTGTATTTGCAGAACTGATTGCAACAATAGGATCTTCAGTATTGATATTTCGATATAGTTTTATTGATAACACTTCATTGTTATTGGTATAACGCGCAGTCGTTGCAAAATCTGTACTGAACGACATTTCATTATACCATTTTCTTGCATCATTTACAAAATGATCCGGACAAGAGAATTGTCCAGTCTTGTAATTGTACGTATAAGATGCAGTAATGTCTGCTTGTGTGAATGGGATATATGTTCCGGGTTGTCCGAATGAACGTGCAAATCCGTCCCATGTATGTGCAATTGATGCAATCGGTATTCCAATAACATCACTGAACGAAACTTCATGACCAGTTGGCATTGTGACTCGTTCGAACATATTGAATCCAGCACACCATGAAATGAATCCATCAATATAAACATTTTGGTTTGTATCAGATTGATCCGCTGGTAACATTGTAAATTCAGAAATATTTGAAGTTACAGTGTAAACATTATCAGCATATCCAGATGTATAGGATTTTGTTCTTGCATAATAATCACTTCTTCTGAACGTATAAAGGTTTGGTTCATCCATTGTAACAGATGTACGATTAAACATTCTGGAAGGATTGGTGATACAAATAGATTTGCCTGCAGTCCAACCATCTTCAATGATAGATGTTGAATAAGACATACATAAATACACTGTAATATCAATTCGTGTATTAATATCTTTTCGAACCGTAGATTTTTCACCAATACTATTATAAACCCATGAATGTGTCCATAATGCATTGTATGCAGTTCCAATACCGTATTCAGAAATATCAACTGGTCCAGTGACTCCATCGATATTGTAATTAAAATACACTTCAAGGAATTTCACAGTTGTTGTGATAACACCGGATAATGAATCATAATAAACAGGATACGCATAACTCTTTGAACTTGACGTGACTGTTGCTGGGTTCGTTGTAATAGGACTAAGTATGACGTTCGTTGTATGATTAAATGTTCCAGAGCCATTACCGATATAGAAATTTGTCGGCCAGTTAGCTTTAGATACAAAATATTGCGACATACCGTAATTTGTCATCAAATTCATACCATATTTTTCATCAACGACATTTCCATCAAGATCTTTCACTTGTATTACGTATACATTTGAAATACTTGATGTTTTGTTTTCATGTTTGAAATGTTTTGCAAATTCCATTGCCCGTTGATATTTTTCATCAATTGGTGTTCCATGCATGATTATCACACTCCTTTCGATATTTATTTAAATTCGATTCGATTGAGAAATTTATAATCAGATTTTGATATATGTGCAGATTTGATGTTAGTTTGCTCAGTTGATTCAAAATCATAATCGATATTACCATCATGAACATACATGGATGTTTCATCAAATGATACAAATCGTGGATCATATGTGAAAGTTTCCATTGTCGTTTCATTACAATGAATGACAAATGATTTGTAAATGTATCCAAGATTATATTTTGAATAACCTGAATAATCACATATCATCAATGTATTATGATTTAAGAACCAATAGTTTTCTGATACACAGCCTCGATATATATCAGAGTCTCCAACTAACGTGTCTATTGTCCATGGGAATATGAATGTTTGTGTAAAATCTGATTTATAGTCATATATGTATCCACGAGATGATGAATTAGAGATCACATATACGGCAAAATCCGAAGCACATACACAATGCGGTGTTGTCCATGGGATATTTTTTGTGGTTGTGAATGTTTCTGTATTTTCATCATAAATATACAGATAGTTTGCATTGGCAAAAAAGAATTTGCCGTTACAATAATCAATACATGCAATACCGGTTGATGGTGCTGTTCCAGTGAAAAATGTACCATCAGAAATCCGATAACCCCAAAACGTTGGAGATGAAGCTGAATTTCTTGTTGCTACAATTAGCTTCTTACCAACAGCAAAATCGCGTGTACTCCAATTCAAATTATGTGCAATTGTTTGATATACATGTGTTTTGATATCAAATAACAACAATGCATTTTCAGTTGTTACACAAATATGCGTACTATCATACCAACGAGCACGTCCATAAGCGCTACCACTCGCAATAGTGTATTTATATGCACCGATTCTTTGTAATGTTAATGATGAATCATTTTCATCTTTTAATTTGAAAATTATCATTATTGGATATCTATCAGAGTGATATGCTTCCCAAGTAGAAACTGCGGTACATGAAGATGATAAATAAATATAATTATCATCAACAAGTATCGAACCGATATATTGGTACCATAATCTGTTAAATGCGAATTGTGCATATTTTTTCATTTCGCCTGTAAATAAATTTATTGTATATAATACAGCTTCGCCTGTCTGCGTTGATGTTGCATAATGGTTAAAATTACCTTGTTTGAAACAATACAATGTTCCATTATGTACAGTCGTCAAACCAGAAACAATCTGACTTCCACTTCCAGGAAGTGGTCCGGTATTCCTATAAATGACCGGAAACTGTTCGTTTCCGGTCTTTACAGGGAGTAAATGTGAGCTCATGTCGTTTGACCTCCTTATCTTCCATCTTCTAATGAAATATAGAAGATCCTTGCATTCTCATCAGATTTTGATTTTTTGTCAACATTGATTGTTGTAATTAATCGTGTACCACTTGGCTGAATAATCTGTTTTTTCACAGAAATATCAACATCATATACGGATGAATTGATTTCCATCCGTGGTTTTATTTCACGAATTTGCAAATTCTTTGAAACATCTATCATCTCATTCACAATTATTTGTTCATGTGGAACAACATTCAATGAAGCTTGTGTTGTAGTATCATCTGGATCATATATCAGAATCTCATAATCATCGTCCAAACCTATATCACTATCAACCATTAATGAGCCATATTGTTCAAATAATGATTGATCCAATTGTTGCGAAGGTGTGTTCGCCCAACGTGATAAAGATTTATCATAATATTTGATTCCATATTTGTCACGGCATAAGAATAACACAACAGATGTCTCGATTACTTCAATTTCTATTTTTGTTAGAGATTTATGTAAAGCATTACCACCGGCTATAAGAGTTGTATCGGTTAATTCAAATGCATCGGATACAAGGTATCCTTCTGGACGATATGAATTTTCAGTTAATACATATCCAGATCCACCACTTCCGGCAGAAATTGGGTAAGAATAATATCCGGATTGAACTCGTGTTGCTGAGCCTCCGCCATACCATCCACCTCCTCCTCCGGAGCCGACACCGCCATATGCATATTGAACACTGCCACCATAACCAAATCCACCGCTGATTGTTGGATAATTTATACTAACTCCCGGGGCTGTCTGTGTACCAGGTCCAGCACTATCTCCATATCCTGAAGTACCTGTACCACCTGATTCACCTCCGCCAACACCGCCAACTTTGACACCATTATTACCATTATAAGCATTACCACCGGAACCACCAGCAACAATGATTCTGGCATATAATGAGTCAACACCGAGACGGATATCAGTACCACCGCCGCCAGGATACCCAATGTCATTACAATGTCCTTGTGTACCATAAAGATATGCACGTCCACCACCATTGAAACCAATATCAGGACGCATTTGTGTTGTATATTCTGGTGAAATAAAGTTGTGATACATACCTGATCCACCGACGTATGCATATAATGTATTCGGTGCTGTTAATGTCAATACACCTTCTGCGTATCCACCATTTGCAATATACCTGGGTCCACCAGAACCGCCACCGGATCCACCCCAACATCTTAACCGATATTTTCCGGAAGGTAAATCGATTCGCTGTCCTTTACCAAAACTTGGTAAAACTGTGATGATATCACCAACCTGAAATTCTTTTACGGGTTCACATATTCGAACACATGGATATTCAGAATATCCACCTGCAAGATGTGGGACTGTGAAATGATACGGTTGATGATTTTCCATGTAATCTTGTGGTTTGTATGATGTATCGGTTAATACATATCCAGATCCACCACCACCAGAACAGTTTGTGTTTGATCCAGTAGATGATGTTGAATATCCACCATACCATCCTCCTCCACCTCCGGAGCAGCCATAACCATTATTATTGGTATTATATTGACTAGCTCCATTACGACCGTTTTGTCCATATCCGAACGAATATCCGGATTCTTGTGTAGCATATAACTTTGTCGCGTCATTAAAGATTTCGCGATATCCGCCATTTACACCACCACCAATTCCGGTGCATCCTATATAATATGGGCTACTAGTTTGATAGAATGTCTCGGTGAACGATGTCGGACCACCAGCACCACCGGCAACCATTATACGTGTATTCAACGATTTGAAATCACGTAATGCTACAGGATCAACAGGATTAATTTGTTCATTTGGTTCAGGTTCAACAATCGGATATTCACCTATTGCACCAGAAGATGATGGATATGTTACACCGGTATCCAAAAAATAAAATTCCGATTCCGGGTCTGCCAATAGGTCAATAAATCCTTCGTGACTGTCTTCTGTGCGTACACATGGAATGAAGTTATGCTTCATCACATATGTATCATCTTCTTTTTCATATATTCTGAAATGATATACTTTACCGATGAAACCTCCAGCTGAAACTGTTGCAGAACCACGATACGAATTCATCAATATAATAGGTCTCACATCAGGTTCGCCAGAAGGATTGTATTCCCACATCCATTTTCCATTAACATTGATTCCTGTTCGTCTAACTAAATACATTGCCGGAACGGAACGTTGTATACCAGCATATACACGATATGCACCGCTGCTCCATGTCATTGTTCCATATATAGAACAAATAGATGGTTTTCCATCATATGCATTTAACCAACATAACCATCCAGGATTTGTATTTGTATCCGATTGTGAGCCAAATATTGCATATTCACCGGAACCATCAACCATTGCACGTACTGATATAACAGTATCTTTATCACGACTTGCAATATATCCTGTATTAATACAGGATGTACTCTGTCCTTTAATGTATTCTATTTGTGAATATCCTTCCGGTAATGTTGGAATATCTTCAGATCTTTTCTTCAAAGAATTTTGTGCTTCGATATAGTACGAACCTTCAGGTCCGGCAACTAAATTTGATGAGGATGCCGAATCTTTTAATGGTTCATTAAATTCTGATGTGACTGTATCGTACATTCCAATCGTATTATCAGATAACCGAATACATGGAATAAATTCATGTACTAATGAATATTCATCGTTATCGAGTTCATATATTCTTAAATAGTACGCTTTACCATTGAACATACGGTTGCCGATTGTAACATCATCGCCTCGTCTAGCAGATAAAAATAACATTGTATTATTCGGATCAGGTCCTATAGACGGAGCAATTGATGAGTTAAAATATGAAGGTACGTCATTTACAAATGTTCCATATGCATCAATTTGAATTGTTGCACGTTCATTGGTATTGACATTTATAGTTGTTTGATATTTTCCATAATTTGTTTCAGAATAAGTAGAATCTGCATCATATGCTGTACCATAATTTGATGATAACATTGGTAAATTTCGACGTACACCATACCACACTATCCATCCGGGATTTCCAGCCGAGTCTACTTGTGTTCCTAAAATAGCCATGTTTGTAGCTGAAGAATAACTTGCTGAAAAAACAAATGTTGAATTCGATTTTGCAATATATCCAGTATCAAAATACTGATGACCGTCACACTGAATATATTCTATTTGTTGATATTCAACTGGTAATTCTGGATAGTAAATATCAGAAGGATCGATAAAATCCTCTGGAGTCTTTACACGAATATCGGAAGCACCACCACCTCCGGATCCAGACCACCAACTAGACACAGATGATTTACCTCCACTGCCACCACCGTTGAATCCACCAGGTGCAACAGTAGTACCATTTATACGATCACCTCCATTACCACCAACATATGCTTTCAATGATAATGGCGTTGAATTATTCAGAATACCATATGAAACACCACCGAGATTATGGTAGCTATCCCATATAGCACCACTCATTGCACCCCAACACATCATTAGATGTTCACCTGCTGGTACAGTAAATGGATATATACCAGGAACAAAAAATTCTTGACTAGCTCTCCACAATCTGTCGTTGTAAACAAAAATATTTGCCATTTAATAACACCTCCAAATTAGGTGTCAGGTACATACGGTGCATCGTTAGAAGAATAAACAGCAACAAGCGTACCATCGGAAAGCGCATCAATTTCTGCTTGTGTTGGATCATGTGGGAATGTTGTGATAGCATTTTCAAATCCAACAAGCTTCAAATATCCATTATAGATATCATCTTCACATGTAGTTGATACATACGATTGTGGAATAACACGATAAACGGTTTCAGTTGAAGGATCAACGATTAACATGTTACGTTTATATTGCTTTCCAGACTCATAATCTTCAATTGATGCGGTACCGCCGCCTGCGCCAATCTGCAATTGTTTTAAATTTTCAGATATTTGATGAATCAGTCGTTGTTGAATCTCAATCTGTTCCAACAATGCTTCGAATGTCGGTTCTTTTTCAACAGCTGCCATATATAACCCTCCCTTACGTTTCGTCTGGTTGTTGCTCTGCAATCCATTCGAGTATACGATTATTGATTGCATCCAGATCTTCATTTTCTGCAGTAATAGCATCTGTCATGGGTACAAATAATGTTTTTAACTTTTCCAAGACAAATGCCCATGTACATAATTGCACGATATCACCATCGGGCAATTCATATGTTAACGGCATGAATTGAATATCATCGTTATTCGTTGCCATATTTGACAACTCCTTTCGTTATAAGGTTATGAAGTCGTTTTTCGATACTATTTAATGAAAAAAAAATAAAGTGGGGCTATATGCCCCACTTCATCATTATTTGTCCCTGAACTTGATCATTTGATCAATAAATCGTGTTTCATTCTTTTCGAAACACGAGCATTGTTCACGATTCTTAAACGTTGGAATGATATCGATGATATCATTTGACAGTGGTTGGTCATCGGTGATTCTACGTAATGTGATCACCGATTCTGCGTATTCGTCTGTCGGTACATATACTCTCGTACAATACCGGCGGTTATTTGGTTCGCATTTGCAATTTTTGCATATCATACAAAGTGAAAACAGTTCTTCACTCCGATATGCAATTGCATCAGCAATTATTTGGTTAAGGTTGTGCTCTCCACCGAAATGGGCACAACATTTTTTCCAATCGAGTGCGCCGAAATGTTTGATATCTAATTTATACATATCGAATACACATTCGATTCTTGAGATAGCATCTTTCAGCCATTTCAATCCGTCATCTTCTTTTCGAATGATCACCTGATTCCACTTCGCATAAGCGTTCACCCCGTAAACGAACGCTATGATGAAATCATCATACACATTTTCAGACAACTTTGATACATTGTCATCAAGTGTATCAGTGTTCATCCGATAGGTGATGCCGTCTTCGAAGATGACATCACCGAACGGTACTGTTTCGTCCACAATTATTGTGATTGAACGGTTGCGTCCATCCCAATAATCTGGACGAAGAATAACCGGTACACCCCACCGTTTTAACAGTTCCTGAGTGTGACGGTTAGGTTTTTGGAATTTCATTTTGTTTGTATTCTCCTTTATTTTATTTAATGCAGATGGTAAATTCTGATGAATTTACTGAATCTGTCGTTTATATCAGAAACCATGTCATCACATTTGACCGTAATTTCAGCATGGTTTCCATCCTCTGTTGTCACAACAAATGTCAGATTTGTATCTGTCACTTTCGAAAGAAGACCGGTATACGATTTGTATTCCGGAGAAATTCTTTCAATTATTTCGATGCGATACGCATCACCGACCTGAAATGCCGCAGGATTAAATGTAAATCCTGTCGGAATCATCGAACATGTCGGCGGAAATGGTGTCTGTACAGACTGAAGCAGGGGTGCTGCTTCGGCCCAATACGGTGAGAAACCATTATGCTGTATCTGTGTAACCGGTGGTACAATCGATGTCGGTCTTGGCATGTTTGGACCACAGATTGATGGATGATCATCCGGTTTCTCTTCAGTTCTCGTAGGATCAGCTTTGAAAATCTGATCCAATGATCTGAACGGTGATTCGGATTTCAGATCGTCTGGATAGTCCATTTTGCGGAAGACATCTTCCACTGAAACACTCATCGGTGTTTCACTTGTTGCGATCATATCATTCACAACATCAATTTTCTTCTGTCTGGCCATAATTTTCCTCCTTGACATAATTACAAATTTCATCAAATGACATACCTTCCATAACTCTTGTTTGGAGTTCAGCACATGTCATTTGATTACGCACTTTTATAGTTGTATCCGGTTTACGTCCATAATGGAATTGCATAAATTTTCCGAACGTTTCTTCGTTCAGATATGCAATTTCCACGTTTAGATCGATACGACCGGGTCGAACCAAAGCCGGATCCAATTTTTCCAGATGATTCGTTGTGAAAATATAAATCACGTTCTCCGGGGAATTGAATCCATCTAATACATTCAGAAGACTATTGATACTGACTTCTTCTTGTATTACGAAAGAGCCAGTGTTTGCAATACCGAGCTCTTTATTTGAGACACGTCTATCGCGTGTCATTTTCGAAGTATCGATATCCTCAATGATAACAATACGCATTCTGCCGTTGTTTCCGTATGTTAACCAATGAGGATTTTGAATTGTCTGTGCAAGTCTGTCTGTTTTAACATACATGATATCACACTCAATCAGATTTGTGATAGCCTGTACAACCGACGACTTACCGGTGCCAGGATTTCCGTATAACATGATACCAAAATGATATGGTATCTTGTGTTCCTGGTACCATTTCCGACTTGCACAGAACTTTTTTACGGAAGATACAATCAAATCTTCCTGAACTTGTGGTAAAAATACATCATTGAACGTTCTGTTTGGTCGTGCGGGTACTTCTGTAAAGCACCCATTATCAATGATTTTGTATCTCTTTTTAGATTTTTCTGATTCAATCTCTTTCGACCGTTTCATCATGATTTTGATAAGGTCTTTGAGATTTTCAATATTTCGCTTTGTATATAATGTCTTGAGCTTCATTGTAAGACGAAGTTGAGTGCCGTCGTTGTTTGTTGCATTGTCGACACACTCATATTCAAGAAATATGGCTGTTCCTTTATGAACATATGCATCAATCGATTTACCAGGAATCTTGGCATAATCGTGTGATGCACAAGGATCTTCAACCGCAATAGGATTGAAGCTTCTTGGTACATGTCGAAAGAATTCGACAACGGCATCTTGTTCGATACTCCATCGGAAGCCGGAAATGTCAACTGTATACCACATTAATGCAGATGTAGTTGACCGAAGCATATTGATCGGCTCCTGCAATAACGATGTTATCGCATTTGATATAATGCGACCGGATGTAAAATCCATGATTCAGATCTTCCTTTCTACTAGTGTAATATGTAAAGGGAAAAAGATAAGATAAGATAATTTACTTCTCCCTTTGCATATTAATTATATACATATGAAAAATAAATAAAACTTCATATAAAAAATAATTAAACGGGGGCATATGCCCCCGTTTAATTATAATAATTCTAATAAATTCAAACCATCGATACTGTATTTTTGCAATCCGTCAATATCGACAAGATCAATCATATCAGCTTTCATATTTTGAATTGCTGATTGTGGTATCATCTTGGTATGTGATTCAATATCGACAAGTGGATAGTTCTTGATCACATAATCATGATATACTTTATCAATGATTGGTAATACCGATTCAACGCTTTTCGGATCATTTCGGATCTTTCCTTGTTCAACACCTCTTAAGAGATTATATGCAAATGTTGTAATCCCAATTTGTGTTAATCCAAGAATTGCACGATCGAAATCTCCAACGATTACATTCAGTAAGTTATAGAAAACTTTATTCTTTGTAAATTCACTCACGACATCATCTTCGTCAACCTTTGTAATAGCCTGAACAATCTGAATCGGATCTGATATTTGTTGAGAACCATTTCGTTTGAATCTTGAATAAATCACTTTTGTATTTGGTAACATATGATATCCAGTCATTAATGAATTACCTGTAATGATGATTCGTTTTCGTCCACTCTTCTCATAGTCATCCAGTATATTCGGAATCATCAATGAATCAAATTCAGATGATGAAATCAAATACATGTTTGGAACATATTTCAATATTGCTTGTGTTTTCTTTACTGCTTCTTCCATATAGTATTTGAATTGTGTAAGTTTTTCGTTCTTCATTTTATTTTCATACGGAACCAGATAAGTTTTCAAATGTTTTCGTTCTGCAAGATTCTTTGGTTCAAATGAATTCATGATGCCGATAATTCGAACATGATCCCATTTCTTTGCAAAGTTCTTCCAGTGATTTAATGTCGTCAGAAAAGACGACATTAAATCCACTTCAACTTCTGGACCAGAAAACGGAAGATAATTCAAATACTTTTGATATGAAGCCAATGATTTGATAAATGTATCGAAATCAATAAAGATGTCAACACCTTTTGGTGCATCGTATAATTCACCAAGAATTGTGGAAATAATTTTGTATCGTGCTTTCAATGTTCCCGTAATAGGACCACTTGACACTTGATTCATAGTATCACTCCTTACATCGTCTCTGAACCAAACAAATAGTCGACAAATCCACGTGCACCAACACGATTGATTTCATTACGTTCATCAAATATCGAATGATACAGATGATGTTTGGTTTGCTCAAACGACATTGCTGTTGAGAATGCTTCAATATTCTGAAGAACCGTTTTCAATCTCATGATTTGATATGTTTGATTTTCAACAGTCCAATCAGGACGCAGTAACTTATTATCAGTCCTACGTACTAAATGACCAATCAGAATTTCGCCATGTGTTGACAAGATTGGGATCAATCCATGAAGCATTTTTGCCAATGCAACAACCGCATCTTCGATTGTTGAAAATCTTGTGATATCTGATTCAAACAGTTTCATGATATCCATATAACGTTTCGTCATCATGATATTGATTGGAATAACAACTGCAAACTGTCCTCCAGCATCTAGAATCTTATGTGATGTAATTTTGTAATATGTCACATCATCAATGACAACATCCTTACATTTATCCAGAATATTGTCCGGAATCGAAATGGATGCATAATTCGAAATCGTAACAGGTACAAGATCTTTTCCGATATAACATGTAAACTGTTCGGAAATATTGTCCATATAATCTTCCCGAATATAAATGTCAAAACGTTTTTCGTCTTTCGGAATGATTGTTGACATATCAACGACAAAATATTTGTCAAAGTTATCAGAATAGACAATCTTTTCTGCATTTGATTTCAGCAGATGCTTTGCAGATAAAATATTTTGTGAAACACGTGATGTCATGAGTTCTGTTGTATAAATGAATCCACCTGTCAAATCAGCAACCTTCAATGCACGTTGACCATAGCATATATGACAGCAATCTTCATTCAAATTACATGTGCATGGTGAACGGAACCAGAACTTTTTACCGAGTTTATCTTTATCCTCTTTATGTAAGACTTTCAATATACCATCATTCTTTTCTTCATAATAGTATCTTCCGTCAAACATTTCAAGGATGGTTTCATCGACTGTAATCGGAATCGGATTTACTGATCCGCAATCATATACTGTCGGAGAAATCGTACCATATGCAAGCATCATAAGGTTGCGGTTAAAGTATCCGGCAGCGCCCATGTAATCTTTATTCATGATATCTGGAACACGGGCGGCAATTGCACCTGTATAGAATACTGGTAAAGAATGATAACCAGCGCGGAATCCATTACCATTCATAATGACAGGAATAATATTTCTTCCATCCGGAATCTGGGAGAAGTTGATGTACAGTTCCTCCATTTGTTTGTCTTTGACAAGCTTTGTATACTTGTTTCCAACAAAGAACGGGTTATTACGTTCAACCATTATTCCTTCCAGAATCTTATAACGTCTCGCGTTCTCTTCGACGATATCAGCAGTCTGCATATCATTTGGATATTCTGTGTTATTAATTTCACGAATTTCTTCAGAATCACGATAATGATCCAAGAACAGATTCTCCGCAGTATAAATCTGCATGTCTGCTTTGGCAAAATCAATCATCATCATTTTCCAATCCAATGAAAGTCGTGCCATTTTCTCTTGAATTTCGACAATCGAAATACCATGTCTCTGTAAAACACGAACGATTTTATCTTGGAATTTTTCTCGTTCCTTGTGTGTCAAATAAGATGATAACAGAAAATCATCCAGATTGATATCCTCCAAGTATCCAACAATTGGACGAAGTAACGATAAACAGAACATGAATCGGTTCAACGGAAGAACACGAATTTCATGTTCGTTATCTTCTACGAATTTCTTCATTCGAATATTCGTTTTCTGGATTTTGTTTCCATTTTCATCACAATTACCCCAACACAATTCGGCGATTGCAACAGTTCTGTTCATGAGATAATCGAAATTGTTACGATATCGATCCAGTACAACAGGATCGCCCAGCAAGTCAACTACTTGCTGGGACGTTGTGATTTCATCCATTGATGAAAGATCATCGAATAATTCATATTTTGGATCATGCATCCAATCATACTGTTCACTCATACGTGTTTCCTCCTTAAGTATCGATATCGGATGGCTTCCATTTGAAGTTCATAATCATATCTTTACGCGCTTTCACAGCTTCTTTACCCTTACCAACCAACATATCATATGTTTGCATAATATGAATATCGGAAGCATCAACACGGAAGATATGACGTGTGCGGGGATCGGTAACGATTTCACGAAGAACCTTCGGGTCAGATGTTGCAAGGCCTTTATAACGATCTTTTATGACAGGATATTTTCTTTGTACTTCTTCAAAGAATCTTCCAATTGTATATGTATGAGAATCAAATTGTACAAGCATTCCATATTTCTGTTGAATCTGAATAATCGGAAGTAATCTATCATACAGAGATTGATCAACAACAACGACTTGATCCACAAGATCGATTGTTGCAAATATTTGATGAGATTTCTCGTCATACCAAAGTTCTGGATAAGTCTTTGTTAATGAACGTAACCAGTCTGCAATATGATCAATAAAACCATCAACAGATTCTGCACACATCATTCCGTGTGCAATGTGTTCAAGTAAATAACGATTAACAGATAATGCTTCTGATACTTCTGTTAAATCTGTGAGATATGTGAAAGCTTCTTCAATAAATGTTTTTCCAGATGAAACATGTACAACACCTTCAGGGAATTGTAATTGAATATTACCAACTGAACGAATACATTCTTTGATGTATTCCGTTTGTGTTGCAACATATGAGATTTGTTTACCTGCCGCAAGTTTATACAATGGCGGTTCTGCAATATATAATTTTCCAGCTGTAATAATCTCAGGCAAAAACCGTAAGAAGAACGTACAAATTTCAACACGAATATGATATCCATCAACATCGGCATCCGTTGTGATAATGATTTTGTCAAAGTTTAATTTCTTAATATCGAAAGTTGAACCAATCCCACAACCAAGAACTTTTACAAGATCATACCAAACATTTGACTTCAAAGCTTGATCAATTGTCATCTCCCAAACATTTGGAGATTTACCTCTAAACATAAGAACAGCTTGAAATGTTGCATTTCGTGCAGCATTAATACCACCTGCTGCAGAATTACCCTCAACAGTAAACAACTCTTTCGGTTGTACTGTTTTTACAGATGAGCATGGTAAATATGAATCAGGTTTTGACCATTGCTTCTTTTTTGATTCTGCTGAAATGTTACGAACTTTTTCTCCTTCTTTTCGTACACGGTTATTCTGAATAACAATTTCAACAAGCTCATTCAATTTTGCTTGATTCATGTCACATAATTTCTGATATACCGCATTCGAAATAGCCAATGCCAAAGAACGAGAATCAACTTTTGATTTTTCTTGTGAAGCAAATATATTAGCGAAATCACATTCTGCTTTTACTGCAACATTTAAATGCAATAGAATATCACGTCGTAAATCATCATCTTCCAAACCTTTCTTTTTCGCAAGAACGCGTTCGGATAAATATTTCGATAAACCATTCACGACACCATTGATATGAGAACCACCTTCAGCAGTATGAATCATATTCATCCATGATTCACGTAAGTCTTCTCCACGATAATCCGGTGAAGCATACATAACCGCAGCATCAATTTTATACATACGATCATAGGTGATATCTTGAACAATCTCTTGTAATTTTCCTTCACATTCAATACGAACTGGCGCAGACATGAATTTATCATCCGGAATTACTTCATGAAAATATTGATCAATGTTCTTGTGCTCTAATTTAAATTGCTCACCATTCACTGAATAAAATACTTTGATAGATGGATCCAAGGTATATTCAAATCCACGAATCCATTCAACCAGTGCATCAACAGGAATTTCAGATTCTCCCATGATTTTCTTAGAAGGCTTGAAAAATGTTCGAAGACCATGTTCTTTTCCTTTATAATCTTCCAATACTTCTTCGATGAGTTTTCCTTCTTTATAATGAATCGTCAGCTTTTTCTTTTCTTGTGGACGGAAAGTTGTTACAATTAATTCACTGGATAATGCCGTGAATGCAGTTGTACCAATACCGTTTTCACCCGCAGAAGCACCATGTGCACGTGTCATGTTTGAACCAGCTTGAGATGTCTCGTGAATTGTGCGTAATAAATTTGTCGGTAATCCTCTACCGTTATCTTCCGATATAATATAATCCCTGGTAATCTCAATATGAATTGTATTACCGGGAGATTCTTTCTTAAAACATTCATCTGTGTTATTATTTATAATCTCCTTACACAAATGCAGAATACCTTTTGATCCAACAAATCCAACGATCATTGTTGGTCTTTTTCGGATTCGTTCGATATCATTTGTAATGATATCCATCTTGTCGTCTCTCATTTTGACAGCCATAAAAAACCCGCCTTTCATAACCAAAATGTATTTGTTTGTTCTGAGAAGCTGAAGATTATACAACATCTTCATGACGCAAAAATAATATATCTATTTAAATGACAAAAAAATAAGTTCATTGTATGATGAACCAGATTGTCTTTTGCCGAAAAGACAATCTTCCAATCCATTGTATCCACGCTGGATTATTCTCCATTTCGTCATGTTTTCTCGGTTTGACATGACAGACTTCCTCATTTTCTCTTGCAGGGGCTTCGGCCCCTGCACACTTATTTTTTATATTAAAAACGTTTTTGTAACTTTATCCTGATAAGGAGGGAATCGTATGCAAATTCAAGGTTTATATGATATGGATTTAGCTATTAAGGTGAATAACCTGCAAGAAGTTACATCACCTCAAATATATCGTTCAACGAATCAATTCAATCCAAATGGATTATTCTCAGAAGAAATCTTTGGACAAACTGAAGAAGAACAAAAATATCGTTGCGGATATATTAAATTACCAATTCATGTATTCAATCCACATATTGCAAAAACAATCATTCTTCGTTCCGGTGGAATCATTCGTAAATTAGCATATGCTGAAATTAAATGTGATTTGATTGATGGACAACTGGTTGAAAATGAGAATGGAAAATATTGTGGTATTGTTGATCTGTATAATATATGGGATCAAATTGATATCGTAAAAACATTAAAAACAAAACGTGATGAAAATATTAAAATTCTTACAAAGACACCAAAACGTTTATTATTCATTGACAAGGTTCTTGTATTACCACCGTCAATGCGTCCAACTGGTATGAGAAATGGTAGACAGATTAAATCCGAATTGAATACTATTTATATGAAGCTGCTTGGATTTAAATCCGTAACGTCTCATGTCACAACGACTGTACACAAAGCACACAATCAAATCCAAGATACCGTTATTGAAATCTATTCATACATTCATAAATTATGTGGAACAAAGAATGGATACTTCCAGAGAAATTTATTGGCAAAGAATACAATTGGTACAGTCCGTAATGTTATTTCTGCACCATCATATCGTACAGATAATACACCAGTTGGAATATTCCGTACAGGATATCCATTGATGTCAATTTTATCCATGTTCCGTCCATTTGTTAAATTCAATATGAAACAATTTCTTTCATATGATAATATAACATCTTTCCATTCTAATCCAGATGAAATCAAACGTTCAGATATTGATAATATTTATGATGACAAAGAGATTGATGATTTAATTAAAATCTTCATGTTGAATCCGGGTTCTCGTTTCCGTATATTATATGCTGATCCTGAGAATAAAACACCGATTATATTCAATGCAGTAAATATTCAAACAAACGAATCTATCTCTCGTCCATTGACATTAACTGACGTCATTTATCTATGCTGCTACAACGCAACAGTGAAAGCTGATCGTCATGTTTACACCGTTCGATATCCAATCGGTGATCTGTATGGAGCTTTCTTTACAAAGGTGCATGTATTATCAACAAACACCACAATCCCGATTCAATTTAATGGTGAAACATATCAAACATATCCAGTTGTTGATCCAGAAATGTCACACGCAAAAGTATCAACACAATTTATTGACGTACTTCAAATGTCGAATTCACGTCTTGTGAATCTCGGTGGTGACTATGATGGTGATACAGTTAAGAGTACTGGTGTATGGTCTGATGAAGCAAACAAACAAGCGGAAGAAATGATGTATTCAAAAATCTATTGTGTTCGCACAGATCTTACAGCAGCATTCCCAATTGAAAAAGAATGTTTGAATGGTTTATACGGTTTAACGAAACTTGAATGATATTTATTACAAAAAAAACATACTCATGAATATATAATGGGGAGAGATCATCCGGTATCTCCCCCCATTATAAGATTAAAGCGTTATGACAAATCTATTTTCGGATTTATTCAAAACGCTTTTTACTGCATCACAGATTTGATTGTTGATTTGTTGGATATTTGATGCATATCGCTTGTTATCAACAACAAGTCTGGACACAGACTTGTGAGCTGAATCGTTTGCGGAAAACCCTAAACGATTCAGCTCATTTGTCCAAAAGGACATGACAATCACCTTCTTTCTAGGATTTAGACAATATCTCCGGTTATTGTCAAAATAATAATATACATATGAAGAATCATTTACGTGGGGCATTGCCCCACGTAAAACATGATTATATTTTAAACACTACTGTATTGAGATGAAGAATATCTCATATACTATTTTAAAGGAGATGATTCCATGGGAATGCTTGATGCATTTAACCAACTGAATGAAGTACGTTCATTTGAACAAGTCAACGAAGAATATCATCAACAACCAGTATCCGAATGGGATAAGAATCTTGGTGATCCAAATGCATGGTTGGATCGTTATACAAGATTCGTAGAACGTCCAAGATTCAATCCGAATATGGATGGATATATTTCCGCATATTCATCCGGACATTGGGGTGGCACAACAGATCTTATGAATGCATTTCAATTGAGTGCAGATCTTGGTCCACTCCAAGAGAAAGTTGAACCAAATAAAATCTTCACTTCTGATATTGCTGCATTGAAAACAATGGCTGCAGATCAAGCAAAAATCATTAAGGTCTTTGAACGAAAAGCAATGGAAAGTTTAAACGACAAAGGAAAATTTGGTTTGAATGAAGATGACATTGAAGCAATGCAAGCATTAACATCGGCACGTTCAACATTAATGTCAATTCAAGAAAAACAAATTAATGTGAAAAAGGCAATTGCAGAATTGAAGATCAAGCAACAACAAGCAACCGGTGCAGTTGGTCCACAACAAGGTTCAACCGGTGGAAAGACAAATGTGTATGATATCGGTCGTTCCATAATGGATAATATGTTTGATATCAACATAGGACCGCAACAAACTGAAACGACTATTAATGCAAATTATCCAACGATTGATGTTGATCAGGCTTCTGATGTTTTGAATAGTATTGTCGACGCAGGTAATGTTGCTGCAACAACAGTTTTCGAAGCAGATAAACCAACGACATATGTCGTTGTCGGTGATACTGATTCTGATACAGAATACGTCACAAAATCAAAATCCGGTGAAATCATCGAAGAGTATCCGAATCCGGATGCACGTATTACAAAGGTCAATCATGACACAAATACAGCAATTGATGAATTGATGAATGAATATCCGGTAATTCGGCGTGATGAATTAAATCTTTAAAATGTATGGCGGGGGATAATCCCCCGCCACTATTTATATACCTCACACAAAATGATAATTGTGAGGTTATTCCCGCATGAAACGCGATTCTTCATGCTGTTTCCTCGTAATTACACAATCCAAAATCTATAGAAAAGGAGAGAGAATATAATGCTTGATACGAAGTATGGCATGAAATACCCATTTCCTCATACGCTCGTTCACATTGTGGACAATTCTTCGTACACTGGCGATCTCCCGGTTGTCGTTGCACAAGATCCGTCCATGTATGGAACTCTTGTTGTTTCTGGCCTTCCCATGGGCGAAGACAACAAAGTGATCCAGGTCATGCGTTCGGATATCCTCAATGTTGCATATGGTCTCGGTAATATCGGCACTTCTGAGATTAAGAAGTATGGTCAAACGATTACATATCCGCTGTCCATTATCGATCAGGGTGCACCGGTGCAGTTGCTCCGTATTACTCCGTCTGATGCAACATATGCATATTCCTGCATCACAATCGAGTGGCGTTGGGATAAAGAGAACAAGAAACTCCATGTCCGGTATGGCAACTACAGCCTTGAAAACGATATGGATCTTGTGAACTTTCAGAACAAACAGCGTCTTGCTGAGTATATCAAGAAACATGCAAAGAACGATGCATATGTTGACGACACTGGTGAAACTTGGGTCCGTCGTGCATTCATTGTAAATGTTTCTGCAGGTCGTGGTTCTGCATATAACAACTTCACAACTACGATCAATCAAACGGTTCAAGCAAAGAGACCGGCGAATGTTCGTTATCTCTTCACCACAATCAATACGATGACAAATCTTGCTGTTGAGCAATTCCATGCATCTCTGGTGAATGTCAACAATCATCGTGAAGATGCAATTGATCCGGTAAACATTGTTGTCGGTAAACGCGCAGCAGGTTCTTCTGTTGTGGTTCCGTTCCTCAATGAGGAAGCTGTTCAGGAACTGTACAATGTATATCGTGGATACTTTGCTGAGATGCTGAATGATAACAGCAACTTGACCACTGATTATGAAACCGATGTATTCAAGACATTGACCGTCAATACATTCGATCCGATCTTTGGTCTGTATCTCTACGGCGGAACGGATTCAAACGCATTGCTTCCGTTCTTCCAGGTTGATATGCGTACGGCAGATCGTCCGGAGCTTCCGGAATCTCAGAGAGTATACTATAATGGAACTCTTGATGCAGAAGGTAAGCCGGTTGATGCAAATGAAGATCCGATCAATGTTGATGCAAAGGTTTCTGAGAGCCTGATTAATATCACAACTGGTATTAAGAAGGTTGGTACTGATGCATCTGGTGTCATTGATTCGAAAGCAACATATCTTGGTGATGTGTATCTGTATGCTGGTATCACTTCTGATACTAATCCATTCGTATACATTGTTACTGGAATCAACCAGTACACCAAGTCTGTTACAACCGTCAGAACTAACATGATGCATTTCTACAGAAATGATCTTGGTACTGATGTTGACTCCAAGCTTGCATTTGTATGTGCAACGAAAGACCGGATGACATTTGTCAAAGAAGTTCGTGATAAGATTGCAAAGGGATTTGTCAAAGATGGCGATACCGTTGCATGGGCTGTCCCGTCTGGTGATACTGTCGTTTGGGATCTGTACTTTGTTAAGGAAGGATCTGCAGATAAGGTAAAAGCTGGAACTTATGTTTCTGATCTTGAGAGTGAGGCTAACTTCAAACTGTGGCTGATGCTCTATTTCGATGAAACAATCGCGAACAACAAGAACAACAGATACGACTTCATCGCATGGGATACCATGGATAATGTTGGAAATGTTGTGGGTCTTGCTTCTGAAAGATATGAGGGTGGTTCCAAGGGTGAAGCATTCAAACGTGCTGGTTCAACTTGCTTCAATCTGGATGCTGACATCTCCTCTACTTCAACAGCAGAACCTGTATGGGTGAATTCTGGATACAAAGATGCCGATGATCATGAAATCACCTATGCCGTTGCGAATAGAAACCTCACTACAATTCGTAAGTACGGTGCACCGCCGACTACAACGACGCTTATTGCATCTGATGTTGTCGGTACGCAGTATGACGCTTTCTGTGTTTCTGAAGATAAGGCTGAAGCATATCGTATTCAGACTGATTCAAGTGCACAGGGATATGTTGCTATTACTATTTCGAATGTACCAACTGGTACAATCGTTCCTCCGGAGCGCACGCTTGGTTGGACTCCCGAAAGCACCCGGTTCCGTTTCGCACCGATTCAGCAATCTGCTGGTGGTGATATCACACTTTCTGAGATTACAAAGTCTGAGATTTCGAAAACTTACTACGCAACTGAAATCGAAAACAGTGGTCTTGCAGCATTTGTTGCATTGAACGTGTATGACGGTTATCTCCATGAAGGTGAGTTCTATCGCACGAAGGATACTTGGACAGAGGATGACAAGTATGACAAGACAACTGATGAATCTAAGTGGAGTGTCTTCAGAGACTTCACTGATCCGTCCAGTATCAAGTACTATAAGTGTGATGGTTCTGCATACACACTGCTCGAAGGTATCACCGGCATGAACCAGATTCTTCGTTGGTATAAGCAAAATACTAACGGCGAATGGATGATTGATACGTCTGTTCCGACCGATGCTCCTGATCCTCAGGTTGCAGATGGTTGGGTTCTTGGTGGTCTGTCATTGAACTTCGTTGCCGGAAACTTCACTTGGGTACAGGATGCACGTGCTGCAGTTCTGATCAACCGTTACACTGTAACTGGTACGATTGGTTCTCTGTATCGTATTCAGATGAACAAGGTTACGATTCCGGCGAATTACTATTCGTCTTCGTATGGAATCAACGTGACAAGTTCTTCTTCTGATGTGAAGCTTCACGATGGTTACACTGGATTCTTTGATGAATATGGTACTGCTGAAATGTCTGATATCGAGTACAAGTGGGAATACTCACGTCTGCTCGTTAAGGCATTCCGTGGTCAGATTGATCCGAGAATTATGTCACCGACTCGTGTACCTGCAAAGTATCTCTTTGATGGTGGTTGGAACACTGTTGTTGGTCAGTCCGCACTTCCGTCGATGTCTTACAGTGCTGCTGATCTCATTGCTGCTTCAACTATCTTCACTGCAGATGAAAAGGATGAGGTTCTCTTCAATCCTGAACTGACCGCTGGATGGTCTGCACAGAACAGCGAAATCGATGTTAAGCAGGCTATGTATGATCTGATGGATTACCGTGTCTACTCTGGTATTCCGGAGGATAAACGTCCAGTTGGTCCTGGTTCCGGCATGTCGCTGCATCTTGACTCTGGTGTTACTGATGCTGAAATGGCATTGACAATCAACAATTCCTTCATCAAGCGTTTCGATAACCCGAATGCTTCTTGGGATATTGGTGGTTGGTACGCCAGTGTGGATGGACTGCCGTACACCTATGTGAAGAGACTTGCAGACAATCTCTTCAGACATTGTCAGACTTACACGGTCAATAAGCCGTTCGTCAACACGTACAGTAAGATTGATCGGTCTGAGTATGTATCTTACTTCCCGGACATTGACACCACTGACTGGGATTATCGTGAGCTTATGTACAATTCGGGCGGTAACGCTTGGATTCCGGATGTGAATGGTGCAATCATGCGTCGTTCTCAGAGAACTCTGATGAGAGGTTCGGATACTTCCGATCTGATTCAGGAGTCCAACATGAGAACGCTCACGCAGCTTGTATACATCCTCCAGAACAAGCTCGATGAGAAGCTCTTCGAGTACAACGATGATTCCTTCCTCAGAACGATGCAGGATGAAGTAACAAACATGTTCACCAACTGGGTTGGATCTCTTGTTGATGGTCTCGATATCCATTTCGAGCGTGACATCAATCCGCTTGATGGTGGCGAACTTATTGTTTGCTACGTCGACGTTGTATTCCGTGGCATCAATCTCCGTATCCCGGTCATTGTGAATGTCAACAGACGTGTCACAACGACCTAATGTTTTGAGAAAGGAGAGAAATAGTTATGCCGATTAGCTTGCAAACTGGTATCCGTGAATATAATGGTGACCTTTCACAATACACAGGTATGCTCGGCGGCTTGACTCCGGATGTTCACACACTCCGGAGTCTTAACCCCGAGACTACAAACCGTGTTATCTGTGTCATGTATCGTGGACCTTATTTCCTGATGCACTATTTCGGTGATGGTTCAAATGCGTATACGAACAAAGAGTTCGCAACGTACAAGAAACTCATCGAATGCTATAACACTGGTATCACGGTGAATGCTGGTGACCATTCACTGGCGACAACAAACCTGCAGGGTGGCTTCGCTTCTAGAAGTATTCCGATTCCGACACAGCAGAATGCAAACAACAACCAGTCACTTCAGATTACCATTCCTGAATTGGTTGGTCGTCCGGCTGCAAACTTCCATAATATGTGGATTGATGGTATTGCTGATGAGATCACTGGTCTCACACATTATCATGGTTTGGTTGCTGGTTCTGTTGATGCACAGAAGATTCCGCAAAGAATCTTTACTCCGGCATCTGGTGGTGGATCCACGGTTGCTTTGGAGCCGTCCCCTGCATGGGAAGTTGCTGAGTTCCTCATCATTGCACTTGACAGATCTGGTGCACGTGTTGAGGGTGCTATGATGGCTCTCGGATGCATTCCGTCCGGCAAGGTTGGATATGATATCTACAATTCCAACGCTTCTGGTACTTCTCAGCTACAAACTCTGACGTTGCAGTACAACTGCCAGTTCGTTGAGTCTGCATATGTTAACGATCTTGCGACCAGATATGTACAGCAGTTCGCTGTCTTCGGAAACAAGATGAACTACAACCCTGGTGCTGGAGACGCATTCTTCACCGATACGAATCCTACCACATATGGAGATATCAACACCGATATGTTCAACAAAGGCAAGAGACCGGACCTCGATGCTGTTCAGTCTGGAGTCGGAAACATTCCGGTATTCCGTACGAACAATCAACGCATCGCACGTCAGGCAAAACCGGAGACCGTTCTTACACCGAGCGATCACTCCAAGATCTACAATACTCCGGAAGGTTCTTATACGGATATCTCGAATCCGTATGCATCAGATGCTGCACCGGGCTAATTGTACAAAAAAAAGAAGTATACATGGGGGCATATGCCCCCATGTATATTTTATATTGTAATAACTTTGATACAATGAATAAAATGAGATCCATGAAGTATATCACCTAAGTTGTAGATGGTGGTTTGTGTTTTATTTGTGAACGTTACTCACAAATGATCTCTGTTCCTTGAGGAATCCGTATAATAACGATTTCAGACATGATCGTCACCTCCTGTGGTGACGTAAGTTCTTCATGGGTCTCATTTTATTCATTATAAGAACAAAGAAAAGGTGGGGTGTTTGCCCCACCTTAATTATGTCAAAATAAATATCTCATATATGTCAAATTTATCATAGCATAATTTGACAGCAACATATTCCACATTCATCAATGAGAAAAATGCAACACCAACTTGTGATAATTTTTTGTCTGTTTTTGTTGCCATTTGTTTTGTCATGATTACACCTTTTTCAAGTATCGTTGGTTCTTTTGCATGTGCGACTATATCGCGTTCATAATATTTAAACGTTGCTTGTTTTGCTGCTTGAATTAATTCCGGATTGCAAATTGTGTCAAGTAATGTCACATCGAATCCATTCTTCTCTAATTCAACAACATCATCTGGATTATGAAAATAAAAATAATATTTAAAATTCTTTGGTCGATGAGATTCGACCAATTCCTGTAATGATAATTCCTTTTTATTGGTAGCCATGTGTTTTCGTCACCTTTCCTAAAAGATAATCACTTGTGAATATTGATATATACGATTCTATTGTAAATGGTTGTATACCATCTGTTGTCCAATTTGCTGCGTTATATAATGATTCCGTTAATGCATCAATATCATCATCTCGAGATAGTTCCTCATACGATGAGGGATATCCAGGATAACCGGGATATCTGTATGCGTATGCATCTTCATCCATATTTTCCAAGAATCCCGGATTTGTTTCTCTGATATAAACATAATCTAACTTTTCAATCAATGATTGAACGCGATTGAATAATTCGATTTCTCCTTTTAATGCACATGCACCAAATGACATTGTATCTAGTAACTCAACACTGATTGTGGATATAATTTCCATAACAATCTCCGTTGTTGTTGCAATCTGATATATCTTATCCCGTTTTCTAGATCCAACTCTAAATATCTTCAATGTAATCATATCGTCATCCGAATAATCGTCATCCGATGTTATTTTAACATCTGCATTTTTTGGATCAAATCCATGTTGGATTAAAAATAAATCCATCATATTTTTGTCAAGAGTTTGCACAAATATTCGTGCATTCACACCAGTTTTTTCATCTTCGGGACCCCAATTGATTGGTCTCCATGAAAATTCATACATTATATCATCACCTCATTTCATGCATTACAATTTTTGCAATGAATGATAATAATTTCAGATTCTCGACTTTTTGTTTACCCGTATTCCCAAATGGAATATAATAATACTCCGGTAATTTATCCTGTAAATACATTTTTTGGAAATGTGATATATAACGATACACGTCATCGTTATAATCTTCAACCATTTTAAAGATTGTCAACAAATATTGGTTCATTCCCAATGTATGCTGTTGTAACATTTGTTTCGGTATACCTTTATATTCAATCGTACCATCCACGTAGAACATTTCGACTCGTCCATATCGTATATATGATGTCCATGTATTTTTATGAATGAATTGCACACCATCTATGTTATCTTTTATTTTATGCTTTTGAATAAACATTAACGCATCTGAATGTAATGTAACAATTTCATTTTCGGTTAAATGATTTTCATCGATGAATTCTTTTCTGGTTTGTAAAACACCATTGATCATATTTTCTGAAAATTCTTTATCGTCTCTTTGGCGTAAACCAATTTCACGTGTTCGTTTTTCTTTTGGCATTCGAACCAAAATATCTAATTCATTATCCGGTATTAAATGGAAACGACGTGATACTGATAAAGATGCTTGCTGCATGTCATATTCAACAATAGTTTTATGGAACACATATTCAATATCCGGATTCATCCACAATGCTTTTGAATACATTTCCGGAAGATTTTCTCGATTAAATAAAATCATATCATATACTCCCTTTATAATTTCATACAGAGTTATTCCCGTATGTCATTTCAATGATATACATTTCTGTTTGAAAAATTTTTCTCAAAAAGGAGTATGAAAAATGGCTGATGACAAGCAGTTCATTGATCCATTAGAGGAACTGATGGCACGCAATGAATCAATTATGAATCCCAATGAAACACCGGCTGCACCGGCTGATGCCCCTGAAGAAGAGGATATATTCGGTGTAAATGATCAAGCAAACGAAATGGCTGCGGAAGATGCTGCACGTGAAGAAGCACGGAAGGCACATCAACAGGAACTTGCTGAAGCAGCTGAAGCAATCAAACCGACTGTCCAGTTACCTCCACAATCTTTGGATCCAAAATTCCAAAAGGATGCAATTGAATTCCAAGGTAACAAACTGGATATTGTTGGTGACATGATTCAGAAAGCGATTGCCAAGATGGGTATCACTGGTGGTGGAATTCCTGAAGAAGTTGGTAATGATGTCAATTATCGTCGCAAAGCGATGGGTGATCTTATTGAATACTATGAGATGAATGGCGAAGAAATTACTGATGAATTCTGCGCTATCATCAAAAAGTATTGGCGATATGATGACGGTAATAATATCGACCAAGAAGCTGCGAAAGAAGCAGCTGAAACACAGGAAGCAATTGAAGCGGCAACTGACACGGCTATTGCTGCTCCAGAACCGACTCCTGAAATCAATATTCATGTTGATGCAGGTGTAAGTGATGTCACTGTGAACATTGATGAGAATCTTGTGAAGGATATGTCAGAAGAGCAACGTGTGAATGTCCGTGTGATTAAAACCACACAAGAAGAAATGCGTACTGCAAAAGTCGTATTGAATTCACAACGTAATGACATTATCACTCCTTTCAAGTCGACGGCAAATTCTGTTCCGTTGGCATTGCCGTTGTCTGGTTACAGATGCTGCTTGACTCCTCTCAGTTATTGGGAATTCATTCAGTTGTCTTCTGAACCGACTTCTGGAAATCGTGTTGATATGGATAAGAAACAATGGTCTATTATCTATAAGCACATCACGAATGTATCAATCGGTGATTTTGCAAACTTTGAAGACTTCCTGAAGAAAACAAAGTATGCTGACCGTGAATTGCTGATGTGGGGTATTCTGCTTTCTGCATCTGATGATGTGGAAACTGCAACGGTTGTTTGTGGTAACCCGAAATGTCGCGAACCACATGAGATCAAGTATATTCCTCAGAAGATTATCCACATCAATGATGAGCTTGCAAACCAGCATGAATACAAAGTGACCGGTTCTGTTGCTCCTGGTAAACCTGCAATCGAGCACTTTAATAAAATCAATTCAACAATCAAAATGTATGAACTTCCGCATACAAAGTATCTTGTTGAGATTGAAGCACGTCCGTCTGCATATGATTTCTTGAATCGTAGATATCCGTTAATGGATGAACTTCGCGAGCGGTTTAAGAGCGAAAACCAGAGTGATGAAGACTTCGACGAATCCAACAATGCAGAATATGGATACCTGTTGTTCCAGGCATTGTTCATTACTGCAATCTCCAAGGTTGTTGATGGTCAGACATACCGTTATACAAACTGGGAAGATATTGAGAAAATCATCACAACATCACTCGACATGAATGATGCTGGTATTCTCTTCTCATTAATCAAGCAAGTTGCTGAAGAAACTCGTGACCCGATTCAGTTTTATATCGAGGATGTCACATGTGAAAAGTGTGGTCGTCATGAAAAACGTATCATGATTCCTGACGTTGGTCAGTCCTTGCTTTTCCAGCTATCTCAGAGGCTGTCGTCTACCGCAATAAACTTGACAGAGATGGAGCAGAGCTGATTGAACTCGGCGAATTGTTCAATCGGTGTATCCCAATTGATACGCTCTTACAAATGCCGCGCAAGTTTGTAAACAGACTCCGAGAACTCCGACGGTTCCAGAAACGGCGCCAAATGGAACAACATCAACAACAGATGGCGTCAACGAATACAAATCATGGTTCTCAAATGAGTTATAATGATTCCATTCGTAACGCCCATCAAGTTTTGAACACTTCGGCAATTGATGACTTGGTCGATGAACTTTCTTAATGGGAAATCCATATGAAAGGAACTAAATAAAGAATGATCAATGCTTCATCTTTCGGACAAGTCCAGTTTACACGACTGGACTTGTTCGTTCATGTGCATATAGAAAAAAATGGAATTGCTTTCGTGGTTGATAATTATCAACCTATCAGAGAGCAATACTATGCACAACGTTATCCACAGCAAAATCTACAATGGAAGGAAGATTCGGATGTTCAAAATCCCGCAATCGAAAATCAATGAGTTCACAAAACTCTTTGAAACACACCGAGTTCAAATCTCTGCATGTAATGTATTCTTTCAAAATGTCAGAATGTTGAATGGACGCCATCATATTCTTGATCGTAAGATGTTTGATGAAGAATACAAAACATTTACATCGGATATTGAACTTGAAACATCTCCAATCGATGCATTTATCCCGAGTGACATCGAACCAAAAGAAACACCGGACGAAATTGACCCGGCTGATCTTATGAAACAACGTTTGTTCGTTGTAAACAGAATTGTTCCCGAGTATGAACGTATCAAGAATCGTATTACCGAAGAACGTATCCGGTCAGATTTCAATGAAACACATCCGGTTATCATGGCATTGGTAAACGGTGAGGCAACAATGGATGATATTGTTGACGACGTGTTCATCTATTGGGCAGTGTATAAATACATTGAGCAAATTGAAAAGATTCGTATTCAAATCTTTTCGAATATGACACCAATGATTGAATACATTGTTGAAAATATCACATTGAATGATATTAAGAATTATCTTCATACGAAGAAATTCAATGATAATAAGATTAACAAATATCGTGAAGATATGTTATTCTTTGCTCCGATGGAAAAGAAGGTTTGCGAATTTTATCTGTCAGATAAATGTCCGTGTCCATTCAATCTGTTGGATCTGATCGATATCATGCTTTCAAATGTTGATATACTTGGAGACAAGTATATTGTACTTGGTATGTATCTTATTGCAGACTTTGCAATATCTGATTTCATGTCGAATGCAGAAGAAAAATCACCATGTGAGCAGTACGTTGTTGATGTTCTTTCACAAGTACCAACACCAACTCCTGAAGATCAGTGATGAATATAATGCGGGGCAATGCCCCGCATTATATTTTTTTTTATTTTGAGAAGTATATCGTTTTCAAGTAACCCAAAAGTATGATTAAATATAAAGGGGTTACAACTAACTTATACACTTTATCGAAAGGATTGGTGATTGTCATGTCCAAAAAATCTCAAGTTATGAACAATGCTTCGGACATTGAAAGAAGATGTGCTGAAGTAAATCCTTTGTCATTGACTGGTATGTCTGCAATGGCATTCCCTGAGAAGATTTCCACGACACGTGGAGGAATGATGGTAAAACATACTTCTCAAAGATTGGTTGTTCGTAATCCTGAATTTCCCATGGTATTTTCTGGTGCAGAGAACGAATTCGGAAAACGTTCTTCATGGGATATCAGAACACATGCAGATTACCGTTTAATGCGAAAGTTTGTAAAGTTTCCGAATGCACCTTATTCACCAATTGCATATATATTTCAGAATCTTGAAACGGGAAAATATCTTTGTAAAATATTCACCCCGGCAGTGAATCTTGTTGAAAAATACGGTTTTCGTATGAAGAATAATATCCCCAATATTCAAGAAGGAGATGTTCTTCCGAAAGGAGCTTCCATTGCACAATCGTCATCTTATGTAAATGACAATTATTGCGCGGGTGTAAATGTTCGTATGGCATATGCTGTACTACCGGAACTCACAGAAGATTCATTAATTATTTCTGATGAATGTGCAAAAGCATTGGAATATGATTTCGTTGATATTGTAACGGTGAATGTTTCAAAGAAATCATTTCTGCTGAATCGTTATGGTCGAAATGGAGAATACAAACCATTTCCAAATATCGGTGAAGAAGTTCAAGATGATATCTTGTGTTCTATTAGAGAGAATTCATATGTATCATCTGTTGCAGAAGCTTCCATACCTCATATCAATGATACAAAGATTTTCTCACATGGTATTGTTGCTGACATTGATATCTTTACGAATGTTGATGTTGAGAATGATCAATTCAATTTCTATTTATCACAAATCAAACAATGGTATTCTGATATATACGCATATATATCAACTGTAATTGTTGATCCATATCAGGATGACACATCATTGTTGGATATTTATCATAAAGCACAAAAATATTTGAATCAATCCGTATGGGTTACGAAGGAATATATTGCGGATACAATTATTAAGTTCACAATGCTTCAACCTATGGAAATCAAAGTTGGACAGAAGGTTGTTGGACGTTATGGAAATAAATCGGTTATTTCCAAAATTATTCCAGCTGCAGATATGCCAAAAACAGATGATGGACGTCCGATTCATATGTTAGCAAATGCACTTGCGGTTCCGAATCGTATTATTGCATTTGCAACTTATGAAGGTTCCATGACATTCATGATGGACAGAATGAACCAGCATATCGGAAAGATGTATCAGAACGGTGCATCAAATGATGAAATTATCAATATCACATCTGAATTCGTTTCAATCTTCAATCCGGATCAAGGTAACGAGATACGGCGTTTATATAAAGAATCTCCACAAATTGTTGTTGATGATATTCTTATGAATGGTATTAATATTCAAATTAAACCATTCAACGAAGTATGTGTTCGTGATGCAATACTGGAAGCATATGAAAAATATCCTGCAATCATGCGCCATTATAATGTATTTACGAAGCTTCATAAACGTTGGATCAAATTGGATGAAACTTATCCTGTTGGATACCAATATACGTGGGTATTGAAACAAGAACCATCAAAAGCATTATCTGCAATTTCAACTGGACGTACGACATTATATGATCAACCTGTCAAGACACATCAGTTCAATAAGAACTTACGACATTATTCTGATAACCCTGTGAAGTTTGGTGAATATGACACGTATAACTTCCTTGCGGGTGTTGGTGTAAAAGATTTCGCAAAGATTACGACATATTATCGTGGTTCTCAATATGAAGAAAATTCAATCCTCATGGCGCAATTAAATGATATGGGATTAGATTTCTCAAAGTACAACCAATTTCCACAATTGGATAACTTGAAGAACACGCTCAAATTTATGGGTATCAAATTGCGTCCTGATATCTTCGGTTATTCGACAATTGGTACATTCGATAAGTTATATGATGTTTTGATCAATAACGTTGAAGTTCAAATATCAATTCCTGAACTTCGTGCATTCTTGATTATGTATTCATATTTCATGAAATACCAGAATGCACATCCGTTTGTTGATCTGGATGAATTCTTTAAACTTATGGATGAAACCGACTTGTTTGAAGGTAGCGATCGCAATTATATTGAATCCATGTATGGGCGATTCACCGAACTTTTACCAACATTAAATCAATTGAAACAATATGTCTGATAAATTTCCTCCGTGAGGATCCGTGCGTCAATCTTAATGTTTGCATGGGGGCGAAAGCCCCCATGTATTCTATATTTTTTTTATACCGATACTATAACGCTTATTGATAGGAGGTGATGGTTTCGATGTCAGATATCAAACGAATTGGAAATAAATATTATGATTTTGGAACAAAAAACCAATCTTTTTTGTTAACAGCACAAGAATTAAAAACACTTGGTATCAAAAATTGGTATTTCATGTTAGAAGTTTCCTTTCCACATTTAGGTGTACAAGACATCGACCCATATGATCCAAATATTACTGCAGAAAATATAGGAAGAATTGTTGCTGAATGTAAAAGTAATCCATGGTTTTATTTTAGAGAAGTTGTCAGAATACCGATCCGTGGTGCAGGCGCGGTTCCATTGTATTTACATAGAGCTGGTTGTGCCGCAATATGGTCATTCATTCATAGTTTCGATTTCGAACTTGTACAACCTCGTCAAACTTATAAGACGACAGTACTGACATCAATTGTTTCATATATGATGTTATTTGAATATCGAAATGTCGATATTCCATACATGCATCGTACAGAAAAACGATGTATGGACAATGTTGGTATTCTGCGTGATTATATCACAGCTCTACCGAAATACATGAATCCATGGGCAAATGCAAAACATCTACCAGGTCTTCAGTCACTTCGGTATGAAGCACACAACTGCTCAATTGCAACTGTTTCTGCAGCACGTTCAGAATCTGTTGCAGAAGATAAATCTCGTGGTCTTTCACTTTATGCAGGTTTCTTTGATGAATGTGAGTTTATTTCTTATATGAAACAATTCATCGATGGTGCCAACCCGACAATCGTTCAGGCACGTATCACTGCTAGAGAAATGGGTATACGTTCATGTATCATGTATGCTTCCACACCTGGAAACCTCGAAACACAAGAAGGAATTGACTTCCAGAAAATTATTGACAATCTTCCTGTATTTGACGAACATATTTATGACAAAACTGATGCTGAAATTGAACATATGAAGAGTATTCCTCAAGCTGACGATGACGATAAAGATCGTATACCAGTATCTATGTTCTATATCGAGTTTAATTATAAACAATTACGCAAAGATGAAAACTGGTTAAAAGAACAATACTACGAAGCTGTCAAAAAAGGAACGATCAACGAATATCGTCGTGGTGTTTTGTTACAAAGATATCGTGGTGATGAAGGTGTTCTTTTCGAGCAAGCTGACATTGATTATATTGCACAACATACACGTCAACCGGATCATGACATCATGATATTGAATAAATATCATTTCTTAGTTTATGAACATCAAATTGTTCATAAGAGTCTGACATCAAATACACCGTATTATGATATCAAGCTTCCATACATGGTTGGTATCGACCCTGCATCTGGAAAGAATGGAGATAATACAGCATTGATTGTTGTTCATCCATATACGTTCCAAGTTGTTGGTGAATTGGTATCCCCATTCTTAGGACCATTGGATTTAATGCGTGTCATAATTGAGGTTGCAAAGCTGATTCCATCATGTATCTTTATTATTGAAACAAATAATTTGGGTACTGCAATTGTTGACTTTGTACAAGAATCCAATTTGGAACATCGTTTCTATCATGATCCAAAATTGGATGCATCTAAGAATGCAATTACAAAAAATGAAACAAATGAAATGACTGTAAAACGGAAAGCAATTGAAAAAGGATACATTGGTACATATCTTACAACTGCGATTCGTGAAAAGATGTTTGTTCTGTTGAAATCACATGTTCATGATTACAAAGAACTTTTAACAACAAAGTGTTTATCATTTGATATCATGAATCTTGTTCGTGCAAAGAATGGAAAAATTGAAGCTGCTTCTGGTTGTCATGATGACTTGGTCATGGCATATAACCATGTGCTATATATTTTCTATTTTGGTTTCAAATTGGAACGCTTTGGCATACATAAAGATTTATGTACATTTAAAAATGCAAGACGTGAAGTTGCAGAATATGATAAAGAATTATCTGAGCAGCAAATCAACAATATCATTCCATACAAAGATCCAAATGGATTTGAAAATCAATTGTTACGAGAAAACATGGACAATAGCCGTGCATCAGGATTTTCAAATAATGGATATGATGTATATGGATATAAACGTCAAGATTACGGTGGAGATAATCCTCCTGTTGATTTATTGGATGCATCTGATTATGCATATTTCACAAGTGTAAATCAAAACTTTTAACAAAAAAAAAAGATGAGATGCGGGGGTTAATCCCCCGCATCCTCTTCTGATGTTTCCGGTTCCGGAATCGTTTGATCCGGAAACGGATAGATTCCTCGTTTGCAATCACGATAATCCGTGATTGCATTGCGGAGTTCAGTACCGTCCCGCACAAGGCGGTTGACTGCATCGGCTGCGACTGCAACCGGTTTAGTCACAATTGCAGCAGCGATCGCGGTGCCAACACCTGCGAGCAGGCCTGTAATGAGGACTGCCGCTCCACGCGGGCCCTCAATTTTGATGGCCTTCCCATTCGGGAAGTCTACCTCCCCACCAGAGTTAAGAAGATTTTCGAGTCTCTTTTCGAGAGACTCTTTGATGTCGTCAAGTGTCATTTTAGTTTTCCTCCTTTTCCTGATGATTTTCTTCCTGATGATTTTGATTCTCTTCGAAGAGAATCAACGATACTTTGGACATCAGTTTGTCCAAATCTTTGATAGATGAGGTCATATTTTCATATACCTCATCAAACGATGTTTTATCTTCTGTCGACAAAAATGCCGGCATTAGATTGTCTTTGGCTTTTTCCAGCTTCTCGCCGGACAACAGTCCGACCATTTCTTTTGCTCGGATTGCGTCTGCTGCCGCAATCCATGCAGACGTTACCGATTTCATGTCAGCAACGATGTCTACAGCTTGAGAGATTGTTCTCTCAAATTTCTCGCCAAGTTCCGAGATTTCATCAAAATATTTCTTCATGACTATATCCTCCTCATTTTTATCCCTCGTGGCGTGAGAGATTTAATTGTTATAGGGTATAAATACCCTTCTTATTATGAATATGAAACAATCCATTTGTATAGATTATCTCTTATTCATAATAATAATATATATATGAAAATATGATATATTGATAATGTGGGGGCTTTCGCCCCCACATAAATTATCAAATAATCCGGAATGTTTTCGAATGGTGTATTATGCACTGTTCTCAAGGAGGAAAACACAGCAAATCGCCGTCCCGCTTACGGCGAAAACAAGGCGGCCAAACCTTGTATGAAAACGGAGAAGGAACATTCCGGATTATCATTCCGTTTAGCAATATATAACAGGAAATTTCTTCATGTCACGTTTTGCACCTGGATAATATGGAATCAATAAACGACGCTTCTTTCCCCATCGAGCAAGCATTGATGCTTGTTTTACATGGTCACAAACGTCGATATAGTATGTCTCTTTTCCTCTGTCACGTAAACGTCCGAAGATTTGTTCTCCGATAATTGATGAAGAATATTGGTCAAAATTAACAACAACTCCAAGATTCGATACGTCAACGCCGGTTCCCATTGACAATGATGTTGATAAAATGAAATTTGATTCCATTGCATCACGTCGTTTTGATAATGGCATTGAACCATCAACACCTGCAAACGTATAATTCTTAAAGTATGGATCGGCTTTCATTGCAAGAATAATCTTATCGATAATATCGATTAATGGAACAAGAACAAGAATCTTTCCATCATAATTAATAATGCTTTTTGCACGTTTAATGACATTGATAACATTATTGATGAAGGGTTGGCCGTTCCTGTATTCCATCAACATACGATAGTATGAAGCACGTATCAAACCTTTTGAACCATACTTGAAACATTTATTACACAGCTTAGATGATGGGAAATAATAAATGTCTTGCAGATATACTTGGACATATTCTTTTTGATATTCTTCATATGCAGAATTACCAATGAATCGTTTTGCATCTGCTAAAGCACGATTTAGGATTCTGTCTTCAGATGGATCAGATCTTCCGAGTGTTGCTGATAGATACCAGTTATGTTTGATATTACATAATGCATCAAACTTTAAGATTCCTTTCAGATGAAGATGAGCTTCGTCAATGACTTTGATTCCAAAACCTGCTGAATCCAAAGTCTTCATAAGCCCATTCCAATCATCACGAACAGCACCTTCAAGTGAAGATATTGTAACAACACAAACTTTCTTTTCGGGTGCATCCCAAATCTTTGTTGCAATATCGGATTTATCAATACCGAGTTCAACGATATTATCAATCCATTGATTCTTCAACAGTGATGTTGGCGCAACGATCAAAGGTTTCAATCCAAGTTTTGATGCACCATATAATGCTATAAAGGTTTTGCCGACTCCAGGTTTTAGCTCCATTGTAATTTTTGAAGCTTCTGAAGTTGTAATCATTCGAATGCAATCTTCTTGTAATTTTGAACGCGGCGTTCGATTCATTGTCAACGTGATTTGTTTTGGTGTCAAGTATTGTTTGGTTGAATCAATTTTGAGTTTTTTAATTTCAGGATCATTGATTTTTAAAAATCCTGACGTAATATAGATTACGTCATGTTCATGACCCAGAATTGGTTTGTTATCTGGGTCATTACCTGAATAAACAAAGAATTCACGAGTAGGGTTCTGAAGCGTGAAATATTGCAAACATTTCCGTTTGACTTCATTTGTTGGATCTTTGATAATAACACCTGTTGTAGTCTTTTCAATTCGCATTATGCTTCAGCTCCTTCCTCTGGTAAATTAGAACTATCAATCAGATTCTGTTCAGGAGCAGTTTTATCAAGTTTCATCTTATTGGTTTCTTCGCGAGCTTCATTTGCCATCTTCTCGAGTTCTTCAACGTCGATTTGTGGCAAATATTTGCCAATCATCAGTTTCTTGTAATTCCGCATGATATCAGAAATCGGATCATCATTACCATCTTCATTTTGTTGTTCTTTCTTCGTCAAGAATGTTGTATATGCCAATTGGAAGACAGCTTCAAAATTTGAAATCATATCTGATGTAACCGACAGCGTTTTTGCCGCAGGCATATGGAATACAAATTTCAAATCATGAATAATCTCTGGATCAATATCCGTCTCCCAACGAAGTATCTTACGATACAGCATTGTGATATCACGATTGAAATCAATCTTACATGAAGAAATAAATGAAACAAATCGTGTATTAGATAATTCAACTTCTTTAGAGAATTCAACTTCCGTCACTCCACCATTCTTAACCATGATTGCGGGAACTGGTGTTGAATTGATTGCTTCTTCATGAAGTTTATCCAACAGATCTGTATTCAATGGTGCTTCTGCAGCAGGAATATTTTCAATTGTAACAGGTGCCTCATTGTTTGGTCCCATAGGAAGAACAAGTTCTGAACCACCAGAGACTTTGGTTAATGAAGATCTGTAATTGAAAATATCATTTGATGTAACACGACGTGCAGAGAATTTACGAATCAACTGTTGAATGAACTGTTTGTAGTTCTTATCAATTCCAGATGAACGCAAATTATACACACGAATTGCTGAATTATTGATTTGCCACAGAATGGAATACATCTTCAAGAACATATACATTCTTGCAGTAATCAAACCACCTTCAAGCATCGAATGACCTTTGCCTGCACCATCTTCATTAATTGTGCATTGACAAACATTTTCTGCAGGAATATAGATGAAACGCATCATTGCTTCATTGAATTTATGTGATTCTAGAATTGCAACGATTTGTTGATGCAATGCGGTATTATCACGCATAAATTTCAAATTGAAATTACTGATAATCTTTGAAGCAAGTCTTTCACATAACATTTTATCCGGAGAAAATGTATCATGTCCAATAGAAGGTGTTCTCAATGTATATCCAGATAATCCAGAGTTACGACGTTCGCCCGCATCATCAGGACGTGTTAAATCGGAAATATAATAATAACCAATAACAGTTCGATCAATACGGATTGGAATCAATTTTGTTGCAGGTAATATCTTGAGATAAACACCTTTAACATTCTGGAATTCTTTTGAGATATCATCACCAATCACACCGTCTGTCATGACAGTTTCGAAGACTTTATTAGTCTCTTGAACAAATCCTCTGTCTTGATATTTTACGTCATAAGCACGTTTTAAGTCAAGAGCAGATTCTTCAATAACCGGAAGTGCGATATCCTTTTCTATGTATCTGATATTACGTGCGATATCATCAACATATTCATCGAACAACTTATCACGACTCTCATCTGGAACAATGTCTTCTTTTTGTTCTTCGGTTAAAGTTTTGCCATGATAACCAGGAATAATCTCAATGATTTCTTGTTCAGAAAACAACGAAGCTTCCTGTGTTACTTGTTTTCCATTTGCAGATTGTTCTTGAACAACTTTTCCATATGTATCTTTCAATGATTTTTCAACAGCGGATTCGCCATATCCATAACCATATCCAGTTAAGGAAGATGAAGTTTCGAACATGCTTGCGACAGTATTTCGAGGATCTTTTCGTTCACTCTGTTGCAGTCTGTACTTATACAGGTCCTCAAATACTTTTGCATATGGTACGCAATAAACATATCCTTCACCATAGAACAATGTATTGTATACAATATGATTCTTGATGATAGAATGAAGACGAAGCTTTTCTTCAGTTGCTTCAATCTTCGCCATAACAGTCTGCTCAGCGACATCAATCAATTTCGTTTTATCAAAATTGATTGTACGTGCTAATGTACCATCGACAATATCAGATTCACATATTGCATCACGTGTAACAATCAACGCATTGTACCATTCAGGAATCTGTGATACAACCATATCGAGATCTTGACGCAATGCGATATCTGCGATTGTTGTTACAGGTAAGAATGCAGCATCGGTTAATTCTTTTGGAAGCATATCAATTGATATCTTCTCATTAGAATCAGGGAACTTCATTGTTGCAATCTTTTCGATGAATGATAAATCTGTTGACAGATTATACTTGCGGAGAATATTGGAAATTGTCGTGGACAATTCATCCTTTGACATTACAATATCTCCACCGGTAATATCATTCATCAAGCCATGTATCAGACGTTCCTCATTGGATTCTTTTTGCTGTGCCATATGCTCACCTCCTTTTATTATAATCTAACTGACATTTCATTCGTGATACCAAGTGTCATCTTAGATGCCAATTTTGTATCAACTACTTGTGCTGGTAAGAAGCACAGATTATTTTGAACAATGTCATCATTACTCCATTTCCATGGATCATGTTGACTACTGGATTCTGATATGATGAAAGGAGATCCCGTCATCATACTTGATGCACCGATATAATTACGTAACACATTTGATGTAGTATCTCCACCGCCAGAATAATTCTCACGATATAAGAACGGTACTGCATTTTGCAAATGTGCTTGTACATCAGAATACATATGACCCATGTTATCGAAAATGCCCGCATTATAATTGAATTCAATCAGGTTCTTATAAACATTTTCTTGTTTATATTGATATTGGAATGACGCAGATATACGAGCATCACCAGTAATAGCAGTAGCATTGTCACTTGATAACATACCATTCTGGCAGCTAACAGGATATACACCATAATATTTACACCAATACAAAATCTTTGTACCAGTTTCATTTGTAATGATGTCATAAATCGATGCACAGTATTCCAATGCACGATCATATGGATGCATATGTTGACGGGCAATTCCTGTTGCAAAACCATCATTCGTTTTTTGATATCCATTAAACGATGGAAAGAATTGTCCGGTTCTTCGTTTATGAATGTACCACATCCACATACGAATCATTTCATATACATCCATATATTTTGTATCTCGGAAAGATAATTCCAATGTACCACCAAGATTTGATGTCATGATCTTTCCAGGTGTAACAGTTGCGCCACGAACACCTTTTGTGATAGAATCCAATACACTCAAAGTCTGACCAGCTGTTGACATACCTAATACTCGGTTGCATAACAGATAATTCCAGTTTGCATATTTTGGATTTCCTGGAGCAGGACAAACATAGACTGGTGATAATGCACGAAGAACATGAGGCATCCTCATCCAACATGTTGCAGTATCTTCATCCTGTGCAGCTTGTACAGATAAATCACCGTCAGTCGATAATAAATAACATTCTGGTCGAGTGATAAAAATATATCGAAATGCTTTACGATGTTCAATATCTGCAATTGGTAAACGTGTGCGATTATACATTGTAACAATCGCATCATGCGAACGTTCAGAATATGAACGTAAAAATGGATGAAGTGGGGATGTTGGTGTTTCTGGTGAAGCCATTGCTTCATTGGTTGCACTCAATGTGACATTCGCATTTCGTTTGTCAGAGTTTTCCAATCCCTGTGTCATAATATAATGCTTTTCAGGATCACCTTCAGGGTTTATAGGAGTAACAGATCCTTGGAATTGGAAAACATTTGATTGACGATATTGCAAATTCCATTTTGCAAACGGTGAATCAACACCGGGAACAATTTCTTCAATTGGATAAATACCGACTCCAAAATTACCGGCAGAAATCTGTTTTAAAGTTTCGGGATCATATATCGGATCAAACGATGAATTCGAAGTAATATGATTGTCTTTTTGAATTGCATATATCATATTACCATTATATTTGGCTTCAAGTACACTATTCTGTGCAGCACCTACAGTATGCATCCAAGGATAAATATCACGTGGATTAATGGAAGTATATAAAGGACCACCAATTGGAAAATTCGATCGAGCTGTATATGTTCCATTTAAATAATATGCATGAGTTTCTGCACTATCACTACCATTCCGTGGATAAGGATTGTCAGTGTGTGTACTTGATGTTTTGCGAGAAGGACCAGATGTTGTTTGATCACGAACTGCCCGATACACAGTATTGACCGCATCCAATGCAGTGATTACTTTACCTATAGCATCTACTGCATTGATTGGATCCGGATATGTTGAGATGGGCATTGAACATCATCCTTTCAGACTTTGATATCCATACCGTTCAAATTAGACATACATCTCTTGACAGTATCGGAAGCACTCTTATTCAGAGCATATGCAGTAACCTTTGTTTTATAATTCGCAGAAGTCACCAGTAAGAATAAATACTGAAGATTCTCCAAAGCAAAAATCAAAGGTGTACCACAAGATTGAACAAAGTAATTCATGAATGTTGCATCCAAATCTTTGTATCTGACCGGATTGATCTGTTTGATTAATGAGATCAGATTTCCGATATTCATGGATGGCATCATAGACACTTCGGTTGTAATCTGCTTGATTTGTTCGCCACTCACTTTATCTTTCAGAAGACGATTGAATGGTATTGTTGTTGGTCCCATCTTATCACCATCAATCATGCGATAGAAATAAGCTGAAACATACATCTGAACTTTTGTGAGGTTTTCACCTTTGATGTACAATTTCTGTTCAAGAGGCATCAGCCACAGATAATTGTATAATGCACACAGATTGAGAACTAGCTGTCTGTTCAATAAGAACTGTGAAGGTGATTCAACCAATGCAGCTGCGAGATACGCTGCTTCCATAGTTGCCATCAAGTTCGGATATTCCGCCGTTGATGTAATATTGGTAACGACTCTGTCTGCAAATACATATGCAGTTGATCGTCCGTCTTTTCCTTGTGTAATAATGTAAGGAAGAACTGCGGGAATCTTTGACCGATCTTTATCAAAGATAATTTTCATTCTACCGTCTTCAAACATTTTGGTTGCTTTCTTTGCATTTGGAGAACCATTTAAACGAATCAAAGACATGATTTCCTTCAGAGTATCTGGAGTAACATAATTCTCTTTATTTGCGATAGCCTCACGCCAAATCTGAGTGATTTTGGATTGCTGATCAAATTTATTATAAAGAGATGATTGAGAAAGCCGCGGCAGATTTACTGCCGCTTCTTGAAATATAATCGCCATAATCTTTGTTCCTTTCTATTAAAATAAAAAAAAATAATCCGTAATATAGTATACGGGCTTATAAAAAAGTCGAAGGACTTTATAAATTGAATGAGGTGATATTATGGGAAATGCTGTATATAATGTCATGTATAAATTGAATGGATGGATCGCATCAGGTACATCATTCAAACAGAAATTATCCGGTTCAGATATTGTATCAATTGCAATTATCAATCAATATGATACTGCAACATATCCAATTATTCGTGTCAGAGTTTATGCCGATATGAACTTGATCGAGAATTTAAATGAAAATCCAGATGATACAACGATTGGAATGACATTAACTGGCGGCGTGTATAAAACAGATAAAGATACTAATACAACATCTTTGGTTTATCCAACTGATGAAATTTCTATATCTGGTTATGGCTATATTGAAAATAAGAATATACCAGTATCAAAATTTGATCAATTTAAAATGGGTCTCCGTGATTCAACAGATTTGAACGTTGATTCAAAGGTGCCATTTGAAATTTATATTTTTTGGCCAGAAATCATTCATGCAATGCGTTCAAAAACACATGCTGTTTATAGAGATTCTACAGTTGGAACAGTGTGTGAAGATATTCTGATGAATCTTGTTGGATTGCCAGAAAACAAGATAACGATTGACCCAATTCAAAATCAAAAACGATATGATCAAATACTAATCCCGAATTTAACGGCTATAGATGCATTCTCTTATTTTGATCATATGTATGGTTTATATCCTCATGGTGGATTATTGTACATGGATCATCAAAATCAAATATATTTATCTGATACATCTGCATATAATGGAACAACGACAATTCCGATTTATGTTAGATCAGAAAAGAATGACGGTATGACAGAATCAGGAATGTTTTATTCTGGTGGAATATATCAAATTCAAACACAAGCAATCAATGTGTCAGTATTAACAGAATCTGATATTGAACGTGTTTTAAATCCAGAAAGATTATCTTCGATTAATTTAAATACATTACAAATGAATTATACAGATTTAAATAGATTGAAAGATAGCTCTAATATCTCAAGATACATTTCTCCAATAGAACAAAAAAATATTTTACATAAGACAGATCGATCAACACTCACAATACAAGAAGCTGCACGATTGGATGAAAGGATTACACGTGTCGATGTATCGTGTGCTGGTATCGATGTATCATTGTTCAAACCTAATTCACGTGTAAATCTTGTATTTGAATCACCTATTCGTGGATTAAAAATTGCGGATGCATATCGTATATGTTATGCAACACATGTATTGTCAAATACATCTGGAGAATTATTCTCACCTCAAACCGTAATGAAATTATGTACAAATTAAAAAAATGAATGTGAGGGGCAGAAGCCCCTCACATTCACTTCAAATGTTCATTGATCGATCAATCAGCACTTTAGAACGCGCTCGTAATGCCACGGAAACGATACTCATCACCAATGTTGGAGACAGTATCCATGTTGGATTCTTCACGCTTGACGAATTCATTCAGCTGAGCCAGAAGTGTTGCGAGTTCCGGCAAGCATTTCTTGATGTCAATACATGTCATGATGAGATCAGCTTTCATGTGGTTTACCATACCGAAGTACAGCAGCTGTTCGACAACCTTGCGTGCTTCAAGCAGAGTCTGAATGGAACTACCATCGAACTTTGTGCAAATCTCACGACCACACACAGCACACTTCAGTTTTCCATCAGGCGACTTCACAAGCATCGACTTTGGAGAATTTCCGTCGAAGATGATGTGAACACATTCCTGCTTTTCACGCTTGTACTGATCATTGTGATTACCACCAATCACAGGAGTATTATGCTCCGTGATATAGATAGCAGTCATGCGGGAAATGATCGGTGTAAGAATTCTCTGTACATCAGGATGAATTTGCTCTAACATAGACATAGTCGGGTTCCTCCTTGATTATTTATTTACAATCTGCTTTGCAACAGTGAGCAGATTTGCATACATTGTACCGCAATCCTTAATCTGGATATAGTACGGTGACACATCCGGAGTTACGCTACCATATACTCCAACAAGATACTGGTAGCATACATTTGTGCCGCCCGGAATCTTATCGAGCATTGTGTAAATCCAACGCTTCAGTGATTCCAGGAATGCAGCCTGATTTGTCGTGGGTTTTGTTGGGATGTCAGCTTTCAGAAGTGTCAGTGAACCACGAATGATCGGATCAGGATCAACCAGGTTTCCGAATACATCTGCGGTGATCGGAAGATCACTTGAAAGAATCTCTTTCAACGTCTTCTGAGAATTCATTGCAACACATGCTGCAATAAACAGTGCTTCCGGATGGGTAAGATTACCACATCTGACCTGAATAGCATTTGCAGTCGGTCCCAGAAGTTCTTCGATTGCTGCTTGGATATGTTTGATCTCATCAAACGTCGGAAGCTTCTCTTCACCCTTATCCTTTTTCTTTTCATCTCTCTTCCAATTTGCGCTGATATGATTCTCAACAACCTTTGAAAGAAGTGCACCGATCTGTCCATTCAAGGTTGGATCATTTCTGGTTCCAAGGAACTGCATCATGATTGAGATGAAGAACGGATCCATTACATGATTACTGAATGCACGCCAGAGTGCACGAGCTTCTTGATCAGATTCCATGTCAGATGTCAGAATCTTATCAGAGACTCTCGGGAGACACTGAACATCATACGAGTATAAACTTGCACGAGCCTGTTCAGTGAGGGTGAGTCTTTCCTGTGGAGTTGCTGCAGACGAGATACGAATCTCATTCTTCAGATACGTCTCCAATGAAGTCAGGAAATTGACATCACCAGGATACATTTGCGAGTAGACCATAAGTGTTTTCCTCCTTTGGAATAATTTAGATATTCTTGTGTAGTGAATATCCCATGAATTATGTACATATCCACAATACAAAAATATTTCTTATTTATTGAGATTGAATTGTTCAAGCATAGTCTTTCCTTCATCGGTTAAACCAGCTTGTGTCGATGTCACCTTGTTAACATCTTTTGCTTTTGGAATATTTACAGAACGAATCGTACCTTTCTTCTGCATGAAAGCAGGACGACTTGATTTTGCCTGAATACCATCAGCAATACCAGATGCCATGTGGAATTCACCGTCGATCTCTTTCAATTCAACTCGTGGGAGACCTGCAACAATGATTGATGCTCTACAAAGACCATTTCCATCTTTGTTACAGATATTACGATATTCATCGTATCTATTCTTGATACGAGAATTCAGTTCGGAAAACACTTCTTCAAAGTCACCAGAAGCAAACGGTGATGACAATGCGAATGCAGTCATCAAAGTTCCTGACTCAGCATCACTCATGTTCCAACATGGCTGATGACCATTCAGAACACGTTCAGTGATAATACGTTTCAGATGTGACGGTGTCTGTGCAGAAGCTTCGACTGCAATGAAACGTCCAGGTGTTGACAGAATCACATCAAGATCAGAATCATCAATGGAATCCTTATCAGTTGGATCATAACGTTTCCCAAGAATGATTTCAATTGCAGAAACAACTTCTTTATTGATTTCATCATAATCTGCTTTTCCATATTCATTACGGAATACACAGTATGTTGAAATATTCGCTTGACCGAGCTCCATCATAAGATCTGCGGTATTCATATGGAATGCAATCGGATCGTCCATTGCAGGACAAATAATGATTGGAATCACCTGAATACCCGCATTGATTAATTTCTTACAAAGGACAGGCGTTGAACCGGAACCTGTACCACCAGCAGAAGATGTGATTACAATGATTGGAGTCTTTGCTTTTTCTGCTTCAGAATAAAGCTCATTGAATGTTCCGTTTGAATCATGGAATTCAAACATTGCGGCACCACGTTCACGTGATCTACCACTTCCAGCTTTATCATCAGAAATTAACGAGATTGATTTGATATTCTGAATAGAATCCATATCAACTGAAGATGTCACAGAATCAACTGTGAAGAATTTGCACTCCGTCAACTTTTCTGATTCAGCCGCAATTTTTACGATTTGACAACCGGTATTTCCCATACCGATAATCAGATTGAATGACATTTGACTCATCCTTTCTGTATACAATAATAATTGCAATCGTTTGGTGATTGCTACCGTATTGTGTTCGAAAGTTTGCTTTTTCTGAATTATGATAAATAGGGGCGGATTACTCCGCCCATTTTATCATGCGCGTTTTGCATCATCTTTCAGACCTTGCTTAATTGACGCAAGCGGTGTCAGAATAATCTTATCATCGGCACGTGCATTAATTGTAAACCAATTATACATGTTCACCGGCTTTTTGGTTTCCAATGCAATCTGTACACCTGCAGAATAAATTGCAGCAGCAAGCGGAATAACAGTTGCAGAAACCATCAGATGTACACCGAACTTTTTCGCAACATCATCAAAAGCTTCTCTTTCAACTTTGTCAACAGTTTCTGTCAGATTATTTGTTCTCCAGTCATTATACTTCGAAACGAGGTCACTGTTGAAATCACAACCAGGAACCGTGGAATGATGTCTCTGTGAAAATGTCGGAATGTAATCATGATACAGTTCCGGAACGATATTCCGAGCTTTATCAGATTCAGAATATTCTGTCATATACTCAACTGTGAAACCTGCAACAGATACAGAGAACGAATCGCTCTTCTGTTGATGAATGAATTCCATTAATTTCATCCACACAGAAGCCCACACAACAGGGATGATTGTCAGGTCTTCAATGGAGATACCGAACTCTTTGTAGAAAAGCTCGACTGCAAGTTCCGGCAATTGTTTTGTAAGAACCGGATCTTCCTTGAACGTTTCCATGAATCTCTGACGACGTTCAGCATAGTTGACTTTTTCGGTCATAAATGAACTCCTTCTTTCTTTTTGATATCGGTTTAGAAGCAACATGCTCCCGTTTACCATTTCAATCATATATGTGTTTAAAAATATTTTTTATTCAAAGATATATTATTATACTGAATGAGAGATGATTCTTTATGAATTTGATGTATTGAAATGTATCAACACGTTGAAAATTATATCCCAGATGACTCATCTGTTAATCTCAATTTGAAAGGACGATAGCATGAAAATCGTATATTTAAAACTTGTCAATTTCATTGGTGTAAAAGCAGCAACCGGTTTGAATGAAATTGAATTCAAATATGATAACATCGAACAACCAATCATTCAATTGTATGGACGCAATCGTTGTGGAAAAACTGTTATGATACAACAACATCACCCATTCTCATCAATCAATTTAACAGGTGATGAACGAAATGATTTGGATTTAGTTTTGCCAGGAGAAACTGGAATAAAAAATATAGTATATGAAGCAAATGGTAATGTGTTTAATATTACACATACATATCGTGCAACCGGCAAATCCCATACTGTATCAACATCATTCAAAATGAATGGTGAAGAATTAAACTCTTCTGGTGGTGTAAACTCCGGTATTGCATTAATTGAAAAACATCTCAACATAAATAAATATAAATTTCAGTTTATTATCAATGGAACAAACTTAACATCATTCGCAGGAATGGGTTCCACACAACGCAAAACATTATTGAACAAAGCAATGGGAATTGATATTTACGATAAGATTCATAAACTTGCAACGGATGATTATCGATTTACAAATAAACTGATTGCGTCATTAAATCATACCAAGGAATATCTTCTTTCCACATATGGTTCCTATGAATCACTATTTGCAAACGTTGATAAAAAACGTTCTGAACGAGAGAAATTGGAATGTGAGATACAGCAAACAAAATCAGAAATGGATAAATTGAATGGAAAGATTCAAACAATTCGTCAACAAAATCCATCTGGTGAATTATATAATATTGAAAATTCAATCGCGGAATATCAACGTATCCTTTCTCAATTCGGTGGATCAGTTGATGCAGATCTGCCTGATAGATTGGTTGAAGAGCAAATAAAATTGAATCAACAATTATCTGAAACGAAAGCGCAAAGAGAAATACTATTAAAAGACATCGATGATTTATATGATAAACAACATAAACTCGAAGAAATCAAAAGGGTCCATAAACAATCAATTGATGATAAAACATCGTTAGAAGAAACAATCCGTATACTGAATCAAAAGGTGTCGTTGTTAAATCCGGATCCGATTGTGAATGATTTGACATCTGGATATTTGATGTCAATGTTATCAATGGCACAAGCAATCAATTCAACATGTAAAGAAATTATTTCGTCTTTGAAACGTGAACATCTGGAATTTATGATCGAAATGATTCAGCATGGTATTGACGTATCCGCATTTTTAATGAAAGCTGGTGCAGATATACTGGATTCAGAAAAGGAAAAATCAATCATTTCATATATTCGTTCAATGATGAATTCGATTGATGGTGAGATCCCATCAAATTCGGAGTGTAGCATACAAAATTGTCTGTATCGAAAGGCTTATGATGCATTTGATTCATACTTCAAATCATTTCAATCAACAAAAGAAGGAACCTACACACAATATGATTTGGAACAAATGGATCATGCATATAAAAATATATTAACAATTAAAAGATTAATCAATATTGAAATACCCAATCAATTGATTCATGAGATGTTCTCAATGAAATCTATTTGTAATAATATATTACAATTTGGATTTGGTGTAAATGTTGATGAGATCAAACATTTAGCAGAAGAAGCAACTAAGATGGAACAACGAAATCAATACATTTCGCAAATTCATGACTCTGAACAATCACTTCGAATTATAGAAGAAAGATTATCTATGAATATTGATATATCTGATACAGATAATATTGAACAAATGATCGGTAAAATGAACGACAAATTATCAGAGTTGGATCAATTGATTCAAAGTTTATCTGAACAAATATCAACATCGGATGAAAAACGTTTGATGTTGTCTAATATAAAACGTATTGATATTGGTACACTTCAGCAAAGAAGAATCCAGCTGAAAGCCATTATTGATAAACAACAACTCGATGAATTAACATATCAGGATTTTGTAAATCAGTATAATCTGTGTGTCGCACAGCACAAAACTCTGGTTTCAGAGTTGGATGTACTCGAAAAAGCATTTGATCAATATGTTAAAACATCAACCGAAATCGAACAAAACACAACCCAAGATTCAACGTATAAAGCGATTGCAGAAGCGACTTCATCTACAAAAGGCATTCCTGTTATTGCAATTCGCGATACAGTTGAACGTGCCATCCACATGGCAAATCAATTATTGGATGTGATGTACGATCATGAGATTGAATTATTACACCCAATAATTGATGAAAGTAATTTTGCGTTACCATTCCGCTGTGGGAATAATCAATCATCTGATATTCGGTATGGTTCGCAATCGGAGTCAACATTATTATCGTTGGCTTTATCCTTATCTCTTGCATCATCATTGACCCAATTTAACATTCCTCTTGTAGATGAGATTGATGCATATCTTGATATATCTATACGAGATGATTTCATCTTGATGTTAGAATCAATGATGGGAAAACTCGGCATGGAACAGATGTTTTTGATATCTCATAATCTACAGAAAGGACAATTCGGACATATAGTCAAAACGATTGATATATCCGAGATTATCGATAAACAGAAAGGAGTTGAATGATATGGGATCTATGCCTATTCCATATGAAGGAGAAAAAGATGGGTATTCTTTTTCCTTCATAAGTTCATCAAGTTATGGTAGGTTAAACGATTATCTCTTACGAAGTCCAGATGGAATGACAATCCGTCTTGGTGATTTAACACCACAGGAAGCGTATAAGATGTCACAAGATCCATCATCATATTACGCAAAAGCAATCGATCTGATGAGTTCAAAACCTGCAATATGAAATTATATGGGGGCATATGCCCCCATATAAATCCTATTTTTTTGGATTTTCATATATATATTATTATTATGAATAAAAGGTAATGATGTAATCTCACAACATCATTATCGAAATTCATTATAAGCGGCACCATGAGTTTGTAGGTTCATCATGGAGAAACGCCAAAGAGTAATCTACAGAAAAGGAGAATTATCATGATGAATCAGATTCCGCAGGCAACTGCCATTCCGCAGCAGATTCCGCAGGCAACCGCAATTCCGCAGGCAGCTGCAATTCCGCAGCCGATGATGGCTGCTCCTGTTCCCGGCTTCATCACACCTGAGATGCAGGCACAGATTGAAGCCGAACGCAAGGATATCGTCAAGCAGAAAGCAATTAAAATAGGTAAAACTGTGTTTATTATCGCACTTTCTGCCGCGGCCGGTATCTTGGTTTACAGATGGATTGACAACCGGTACTGTGGTTGCACCAGCGAACAGCCGGTTATTCCGACAGTACCGGTTCCGGATAACACCGGATACGGCGATACCACTGTAGCGGCATTTGCTGCTACCGGATCTGGCATGTTCTAATGACGGATCCAATCTTGGAGTTGCTGATTGAATGGTTGATCGTTATAATATAATCAATCAGCAACTCCAGACATTTAAGAGAAGGACACAATGAAATCTATCGTAATATATAAGGCTCTGGTTTGTGAGTTATCCAGAGAGATTCTTTATATGTTAAAACTCACAGAAATGGAGGATTGTTATGGCAGTCAAACTGATCGCCGGAGCCGCAGGCGTTGCGGCATTTACCGTATCTTATTGCGTGTTGTCCAAATTGGACAACGCTATCACCAATAAGATTGTTAATAATAAAAATAAAAAAGCCATCGCAGAAGCGCAGCGCCAGCAGGCGTTGCTGTATCAGCAGCAGGCAATTCAGATGGCTGCTGAACAGCAGGCACAGCAACAGCAAGCTATTCAGATGGCAGCTGAGCAGCAGGCACAACAGCAGCAAGCCATGGAGATGGCAAACCGTCTCTATGAACAAGCTGCTGCTGTAATGGCACAACGGCAGCAGCAGGTGCAGCAGCCTGCTCAGCAGCCGGCATCCGTTATCAACTGGGATAACCCCAGCGAAACGGAGTTGGAGTTTGCTGCGAGCATGGGTGATCCTCGTGCTCTCAAGATTTTGTCTGATCGCATGGATGCATATGCACAGCAGCAGGCGCAGCAGCAGGCACAGCAGCCGGTTGTTGAGATCATTCCCCCGGCAGAAGATGTCGGAAATACCGGGCTTCAGTTGAAGCCTGGTCAGAAAGTAGTTTTGGCGTCTGACGCCAAGACAATTGAAGGAGAAACCCTGACACGATTTAAGGGGATTTTCAGAGGATACGAGAACGACGGCAAAGTCGCCGTTGTTACAGTGTCCTACGGTGGTAACATCGGCAGTAAGAACCACAAGGTTCCTGCCGATGTCGTTACGCCGGCATAAATAAAAGAAGCGCGGGATTATCCCGCGCTTCTTTTTTTTTGTTTATTTTAAGAATATCCGAACTTGATAGCTTCCGTCTTTAACGTAAATAGAAAATTCAATTTTGTCATCATCATCCGGTACATTAATCGGAAATTGTGTCACATGAGTTCCAGTGTCGAATAAAATGTCATATCCCAATTCTTTGATTTTTTTGTATGCTGCGCGACGGTGAACTTGCATTTCATCATACATTGACATCAAACCGGTATTTGACATCTTATACAGATTGAATGCATGGGATGCATCATGTAATGTTAACGAATCTTTTGGTATCATTCTAACAGTCAAATGTGAAATTTCATCATACAGATTTAACATGTTAGAATTTCCACCATTATCGAATAATCCATCAAATACATATACAAATTCATCTTTTGCATATTCAACCATATATGATTTGAAATATCCGATAACTTGTTTCAAAATCTTAAAGTATTCTTTTTGTCCTGTTGCAGTAAATTCCAAACCTGGTAATACAGCATTCGTATATGTTTCAAGCGACTTAACGATTGAACGCATCATCAATGTTAATGTTTCATTATTATTTCTGAATGAAATAAGTTGTTTATACATTTCAGGATCATTACGGAATAACAATGCTTCGAATGTTTTCGGTCCATTCAAACCATTACCAACATCGAGTACAACTTTATCCGCAATGATACTCTTGTATGTAGTTTTAATATTGATTGAGAGATTTGATTGTTCCAATGCTTCGGAACGATATGAATCCAAAGCTTTCATGAAAGCATCAACAAATCCGGTATCTTGGAATGGTGTTTCTCCATTAATCACAATATGGGTGACATCTTCATTCATTACTTTATACAAATATACTGGCCATATACCATTATAACCAACAATGATATCAGCAGGAGTTGTTTCAAAATCATCTGTAAAGAATGTTTTTAATGAAGACAATTCATAGTACGATAAATGATATGTATCACACAAATATGCATCAACATCAATCATTCCAGCATCATACCAATTTCTCTGTGGATCTACAAGGAATAATTTTGCAAATGTATCGGTTACTTGACGGAATTGATGGATGTTTACACAATTCATCAATTTCATTTCCAAGAAATGATATATCTTCTTCACATCACCCATTAACACTTCACCGATATTATTTTCTTCACGCATAAATACACGATCGAGCATTGGTAAAAATGTATCGGGTTCCATATAATCCATTTCTTTTAATGCCTGATAATATGCAGGATATTGCTCCATGAAATCAAAATTGAATGATGATACTTTAAATGGAAGGCCCTGTTTCAACGGCAATGGAGATCCATCAAGATCCAATCCGTTGAATAGCATATCAACACACGCAGACATTCCTTCATACTCGCCATTTGGCAAATACATATTACCATGTAATGAATCACCACGAACAGTTGTTATGTGCCAATTCATCAGAATCTCAAGAATCAATACTGCTTCAAATACAGAGATTTCAGTTCCACCAATCATATTCAAATTGGTTGCAAGTTTGATGTGTTCTGTTTCATACCGATTATCTAATAAACCGCGAATCAAAATAACGCATTGCCAATAAATATCAGTCATCGAAAGATGTGTTGATAGTTGAATATACTTTGAATTGGATAAAGTATAATTCATGTCAGTCAACATTTCATCAACTTCAGGAGAATTCCACCATCGTGGATCACCTGATGTAATTTGTTCAAGCGTATATGTTTCTCGAGAATCACGGAATTTAAAATATGAAGTATTCTCATCAGTTGTACCCAAACGTCTGAATACAATTTCTTGTACGGGAACACGATTTCCATCTTCATCTGTTGTGTATTTTGGTTGACCATTTTCAAACACTTGTTGTTTAATCATGACGAGTGTGTAGATATCTGTGTATTCATAACCGATTAAATCTTTTACACGATATACGATATTTGTACCTTTATCCATCAACAGCATACGGAATTGTTTCAAAAAAGAAATCATAGATGCACCTTCCATTATGCATGAAGGTAATCCATATAACATGAAGAAATCATTTGCCGTTGATTGGTTGATGTAAATCATTGATGATGACTTTTTCATCAATTCATTCAAACATCCACCAATTGACATATAGATTGTCAATAAACGGATGAATGAATTATAGTTTGCATAAATATCACCGAAGTCACCACGTAAGGCACCATATACATAGCTATGTGTTTCATTGTAAGTATTTGTAAATAAATGAATCAATGACGTTTCGACGGATACATTTCCAAATACTGGATGTGATGTTGACAATGAATTTGCGTTGATTTTTAATATATCACCATCATGTGCAGGACGTGAAACTTCATACGGAATAGAATGTGTTCCAATGTATCTTAAATAACGATTCTCTGGATAATCTTTCAACATCTGTTCGTAGTAAGGTGTATTCATGAAAAGTTCCTGATATTTTAAAGGCATTTCATGTACAGCTTGATTACGTTCAATCGCATTTGCATTTTGATAAATTTGGAAGAATCCATCCGGAATTGTTAATACGTTTTCAGGTGGAATGTTAATTGAACCAGGATATGGTTTACCTGTCAACATAACATAGTATGGATTCTCTTCTTGATATGTCATGATGAATTGCTCACGTGCATCTTCCATCATTTTCTTTTTGATTGGCATTGGAATCATACTTTTATTTTGAATATACAATGGGATCTTTTCTTCATCAATACCAGATTCCAATAACATTTGATATGTTCTTATGTCATCATATTCGTATGATTCAAATATATCAGTATGCTTAACTGCACGGCAATATTTTTCGCCGTTTAGTTTCATCTCCAATGTATCATATTTATCTGCTTCTTCTTTATTCTTAAACTCCGTATTCGTTACGATGAGTTGCAATTTGAATAAATATTCTGCCATTGGGTTCCGTTTCTGATTTTTTTCCACTTGGAAATTTTTCATAACAGAAGCAGCTCCTTTCGTAAAAGTATTACGAATTCGTTTTCAAAGGAAAAAATAAAGAGGGGGATCATCCCCCTCTTTATTCATGATATATCAGAAAAATCCTCTTCAATTTTATCGTCATATTCTCCGATCATTTGATCAAAGGCATAGAAATTGATTCCAAGATCACTGATCTTTTTATTTTCTGCACGTTTACCTGTTGCATCCAATAATCTACCAATGATCATTTGTTTCATATGAGGAATGGAATAATTTCCGGGTGGAAGTTGATCATTCGGGAATAACAACTGATATGCGTGGAACATGTCTTGAATTGTCAAATCATCATTGTCAAAGAATGCTTCTAAATTTGCAATACCATTTCCAAATTGTGCACTATCCAATGCGGTTTGAATAGCCATTCTGAAAATCATATCACGAAGTTCTTGTACATGTTGTTGTCCACGTGTTTTGTTTCCAGCATATTGTAATTGACCTTTTGTTTTGGGACGATACATTGGATCAACGAATGTTACATCCGCACCGAATTCTTCGGACAAAAATTGGCATATGATATGTCCACATTCTTGTACACCTGTATCCGATTGCATAATAACAATTTGAACACCATTTCCTTGAAGTTTCTTTTGGAATAATTCCTGATAGATCGATATCTGACATTCAGGATTATTTAAATGCGAAATGACGCGTTCAACCGGTGATGAGAAATCATTTCGAAATGACGCTGTTATTGCACCGAAATACGGCATGACATCTAGCACTTTCGAATAGTTGATAAAGAACCGATGCATTGCTTGCTGTTGAAACGATGAGAAATCTAAACTCGGTGAATATGTGACTTCACCATCACTTCCGATATGAGGTTCATCAACGATGTTTGCAAATCCTGTTGGTTTAATCTGATCTACCAGAAAATAGTTCGCATTGACCAATGTTTCCAAATCATATAGCTGAGTTACTACATTCAGAAACACACGACGAGAACAGAAAATCATTGTATACCATCTCCTTTCTGGATAATGATATATATGTCACTCTTCGGTTTTGTTATTATCTAAGAACTCGGCTTCCTCACGAGTATAGAAATGCTGAATGGCTGTGACGATCGGAAATTCCTGTTCTTCTGCCCATTTCTTCAGTTTATCGATGAAGCTTCTCATCTCTTCGAGATCGTCTTTCGCATTATCAGTTTTCGTTTCAGCATCATCAGATGCTGCATGAATCGCATTGATGACACTTTTCAGACGCTTTTGTTCCCGGTAGAAAGCATCATATTCCGGCGACCAGGTTGGATACTTATACATATTCGTCTTAAGTGCCTTGCGTCTCCTTATAAGAAGCTCTGAAACATAATTGATCAGATCATTGGTATCAAGAGACGCCGTCGGTTGTATGACAACATAACCAGCTTCCCGAACTTCTTTCAGCGCCGACTGCAGTTTCATTGCCTTGAGTTCCGGTGTAGATGCTGCTGATTTGGCTGCTTCGATCTCTTCCGGAGTTCGGGCCTTCAGAACTTTAACGGTATAAGGACCGATCTTTTCCTTAGTCTTCTCATGAAGTACGGTCCACTCTGCCATCCAGCAGTTCCAGATAACCGAAATCATATGTGGTTCATCTGTCTTTCCAGCAAACGTCTGTGCTGCATGACGCATTGCGGAATCCTTAAAGCTCCAGAGCGGGATACCCTTCTGACAGTTTCTCTCACCGTAGTGTTCGGCCCCCTTCTGGAAGTGAATAGCTAGATCCTGAAGCATCGGCCATACACCATTCCAGAACTCCGAACTCGAAGCAGCATAATCTTCATTATGTTCAGCATATGAATAGATAGTCATTTTGATGATTGCTTCAACGAATTTTTCATCCGCGATTGACATCAGAATGGATGCGGGATGGCAGTCGAGCAACCAATCATGATCCGCTTTCGAGAACAGCGGATAGTATACTTCTTCCGGAATCAAATCAAAACGACCTTTTCCAGTCTTCGGATCACGCTTGCCTTCGACCCCGTCAAATGCGACGGGATCTCCGGTGAACTTGATGTCCTTATTATCAATATTCGCCATTATCATTATCCTCCTCATATTCTTCTTCAGATTCATCCTCATCATCGTATGGCATCATATCAGCAATATATGAAGATGCGTCCTGTTCGATGGCTTCGCGATTGCCATCGAGCAATTGCATCAACTTCATCCAATATAATCCAATTGAGCATTCGGGATTCACTGTGAGAAGTGGATAAATAAACATAACCGGATTCAATACATCAGGAAGTTCTGGATGATTACGAGCATATTTCATACCGGAAACAATGCTTTTTGGTAAATTGAAAATAAATAATTTCAATTCACCAAGATCTTGTGCCAAAGGAATATCACTAAAATATTCCTTTTGGAATTTACACGCAAATTCCAACATGATACTGACGTCATCATCTGTCAATGCTGTTTTGGATTCTTGCAAAGCTTGTGGAATCTGTTGGGTATTCTTTGCAAGCTTTTCAACCAGTTTGATTAAACGGTCTTCTTTTGATTCAGATGTTTGTGGGACAAGTTGTGCTGTCCCATTTGCAGATCGAAATATTCTTGAATAATGCATGATTCAAACTCCTTTCATCTGATAATTTTTGTGAGTGGTTTATAGCTTTCATATAACTGCACACCTTCAGTTACTTCCAGAGGATCAGGTAAATCCGGATCAATATCTCGTTTCAATAAACCATCTTCGATTTCGACATCCTGTTCTGGTGCAAACATTTCAATGGCTTTATCAGAAACATTTTTGAATAAACGTAAACGTTCTTCTTGCGAGATTCTCGAACGAAGCTCTCTGTCGGTATACGTCATATTACAATCAGGATTACCACATTTGTATATTGTGAATTGTTCATCTGCAAAATTCATTTCTTCACAACCACAAACACATGTGAATGTTCTCATTGCAACAGGAAATATATACGCGTAATCTATACAAACAGGTTTACTTTCAAGAAGTCCCCAGTTTGCATAATTTACAGATGTGATACCAACATCACCCAACAAATATTGTTTTGACCATCGTTTGAGTATCGCCGTTATTTGTGGCCTATATGACAAAAATTCCTGATAATTTGAAAAGGCTGGTGCATATGAGGCCACCAACAGGTGGCCTCCTTTACTTATTTCATGAGCTTTAGCAACATCAGGCGATAACCTTGATGACATAACCCATTCTTGTTTATTGTCTGCAATCCCTTCAGCATCCAATGCGATTTTAACCGCATATCCGTCATATCGGATGATGAATCGATTTGTTCCAGTACCAATATCTTTGAATGGGATATTATGTTCTTTTAAAGCTTTTATGCACCGTTCTCTTCTGGCTGAAGGTGTCATACCAATTTGATATGACACCTCACCTAACGCCTCTCGTACTTCAATAGGAATTTGTGCCAATCTTGATCTATACGTGAAGATCATCGGCTTTCACTCCTTACTTCGGGAAGTTCTGCTTCGCAATTTCTTCCCAGTTCTGCTGAATCGGCTGTGTCATAACCGGCTGAGGATATGTCATTGTCTGAAGTGCATATCCACACTGCTGAGGTGCCACCTGTACAGGCTGCATACCAACATTGCCCCAATTCACCATCGGAGCAGGCATTGGGTTGTACACCTTCGGATCACCCCATGCATTTGTCTTGTCGATTGACGGATGACAAGTTGTCAATGCGGGATATGGATTGTTTGTTGTGAGATATGCAGACGGATATGTCACAGTTGTCACCTGTGTTTGTGGTGCTGCAAATTGTTGCATCTGCATTACCGGCATAACAGGTTGCGGTTGCTGAATTGTCTGAACAGCCCACGGACTTGTTGCAGGCGGATTTACCTGGTTCCGTCTGCTTTCAGCAAACTGATTGAAACCGAATGTCTGTTGCGGCTGCTGTGTCGGCATCGGAGTCGTCGGTGCATCATATCTTCTGGAATCAGCGGGGAAACCAGGCTGATGCATCGGCTGATACATGGGCTGGAGATACTGACCATTATAGTAGTACTGCTGTGCACCTGCAGCCTGCATATAAGGGTTGTTGTACTGCTGATAGGTGGCCTGAATGAATCCCGGACCATTCAGAACCGGATAATCGGGATCGGGATTGGTGTTGAAGATACTCATGAGTAGTTTTCCTCCTTTGGAATATTACCGGAACATACCACTGATCAACTGAGGAATTACAAGCATATCGCTTAAATGAGAACTTGACGGCATACCGCTATTGCGCCAATCCCACATTGTGCGAAGCATTGCAAATTCATCATTAATTCTGATGATATGTCCAAGTTTATACGGGGTATTTGTCGGTTCAACTGAATACTGACGAATTGCACTCGGGATATTAACGTTTGCAAGACGCCATTCACTTTCACCAACAGGGCATCTTCCTGATACATTAATCTCAACAACATCAACAGGAATGATACCGAAATTAGATGTCAGGAAGTCCAGCACAATCGTCAATTTTGACATTTGTGCCGAAAGCTGTGATTGCGGAACCGGGAACGTGATGACCCAAAATCCATCAGGTGATTCAGTGGTTTGAGTTTCACGAATGATACAACCACTATCTTTCAGGAATCCGAGATTCATTTCAATGAATTGGAATCTCGCTGCCTGAGAAGGTGTTGTGTATGCATTCATGTCTCTTACCATCACTTTGAATCCGATCATCGGTTCCATCTGAATGATTTCCGGTCTCAAACCATGGATCAACTCAGCGGAATAGTCGACCACTTCTGCTGGTTTGAGAATGTGTGATTGATAATTCTCAATCATGATGTGTAAACCTCCTCGAATATTTTCAATCACGGAGTAACATTGTGTCACCCGTAATCGAATAAATTATATATGTGCGAAAAATAATTAAATATTCGCCATATAATTCAATTGATGTTTGCCAGTATATATCGGAGTTGATATAGAACAATTCTCCATGATATCCTGGCGAAGTGCAAACGATTCTGGCGATAGAAATGGATGTCTAATTGCTGTAATTTGTACATCAGACTTGTTATCAAGATCTCTTTGTTTTACAGCTTTAATCATAAGCATCTTGTTCTCACCATCATTCTCAATATTCATTTCAGCAAGCCAGTCTGCAACTTCCATTATTTCCCACGCAGTTCCGATATGAGATCTTCCAAGAACTTCTGCAGTTTTTGCATAACCACCAGACTGAACAACGGCATCAACCGCGGCCGCTGCAGCTCTATTCAACTGATGTCCAGATACAACCGGTATGTCAAATTGTGATGCCAACGTTTTCAATTCATTCATGATTGCATGAAGTTCAGATTTCTCAGAATTTGTTGCAGCAGCATCTGTACGTGCAGAACGAATTCGTTTAATATAGTCAAGATATAATGCGACAACTTGATGGGTGTCATCATTATATCCACGAATGATATCATAAAGATCAGCTGTAGATTTCTCTCGATATCCATAATATAGAATAACAGAACGAAATCCCTTTTGTGTTAATTCGTTATTAATCATTTCCATGGCTTCATCAACAGTAAACATTGATAAATCTGCAGATGGAAACAGTAATGACCAAACACGTCGAATGGTTTGTGCCATTGTATTTTCCATGGAAATATAAATAGATATAGGAGTCTTTCCATTTGTTGTGTGTTTTATATGTTCATTAAATTTACAGGTGTCAATATGTGATTGTAACAAAATACCACTTTTATAGCAGCCTGGTAATGCTGCATAAATATATAAACAACCAGACAAATATCCTGGTGATAATAGATTATTTAAACCACGAATTCCAGTGATAATTGTTTTATCAGAAGAACGTGCATCTTTTGCTTCTGCAATTCCATTCTTCATTTCTTCTGGATTATCAGAATCAAATGAAGAAGTTGCTTGTGTAAAAGCCGCTGCATTATATGCGGTCACAATCTTATTTGATATTTGATAAAGATTGTCAACTGTGTTCTTTATATTTGATTCATCATCATCAATCAAATCAATCGCTTTTAAGAATGATTCTTTCACTTTTAAAACATTTGCATATTTGACATATTCTGCTAATACAGCACAAAGTCTCTGTACTTCTGCAAGTGTTTTGATTGTTGGATTATCTTGCAATACTTCAATCGCGGATAACACATCTTCAGATTCACCTTCAGCATGCATTGTTTCAACAATCATTGATACAGATAAAATGTTTTGTTCCATATAATGAATGATACGTTGGCATGCCAGATAATATTCGGATCTACTAGGATATGTTGTCAATGCGCGTGCAAATAAAACCATATTGCGAGATGATTTCCATTCATCATGATTTGATAATAATATCGATGCAATATTTTTCCACATCGAAGGTTTTAATGTCTTCACAACATCACCGCCTGTAATCAAATTTGTATATTTTGGTTCAGAGATTTCAAAAAGTAGATAGAGGGGCAAAATGCCCCTCTAATCTGCTTAATGATATATCTCTCTGAAATAAAAAATTAATTACGGGAATATGAACCAGTATCATCAACTGGTTTCATGATGAATGCATCAAAAATCAACGCACGTCCTGTCAATAAATATTTGACAATAGAGATCGCTGCTGCAATAACTTCCAAATCATATTGTGCTGATGTTGGAAGATTCTCTGCATCAACCAATGCTTCTTTTATAATATCAAATGAATCATAACTTGATTCATTTTGATATAATTGATCCATGATGTTATCACGTTTTTCTTCAAATGAGTCACCATGCTTGGATGCCCATATATCCATGAACAGTCCTTTGATTGATTTCATAATTGCATTTGCAGCATCCGCATTTAATGAAGGAATATCATTATCTGTATATTCCTCCAAACGATAATATCCATACACGAAAAGATTCGGTATAACACCATATGTCATTGCAGAATTAACGATTGAAATACAATCATCAATTTTATCAGCAACCATTTTCTGTTCAAGTGATGATGTTGCTTTTACTGTCACAAGTGTATCTTTTGCAACATTCTTTAGTGCTTTCAGTCTGTCTTTGTACCATTGACCTTTTGTCAGACTTCCAGACAGATCAGCGTTTGCTTCCATCTCAACTGTCTTGATATAATCTTCAGGTGCAGAAACACCATGGAAGCACATGCAATTTCCTTTGTACACCTGTACTGGTACAACAGGAAGATTCTCATGATCAACCGCTTGTGCATGCATTCCAATTGGATCCATGCCAATAACAGCACCAAGATCCTTGATTTCATCACGGACATATTCACATTTAATTTGTGCAAGAATAATCGGAACCGGTGTTTTTGCAATTTCCAGTTGTCTGAGATAACGAACAAATTCATTATCAAGGAATGAACGGTTGAAATCTCTTGCAATGATTAATGTCTCAGTCTGTTTGTCATAATTTCTCATGAAGAAATTCCAATCATCGGGTCCAAACACATGATCATACAATGCAATTCTTATCTTGCGAGGTTCTTCAAAAAGTAATGCAAATGTTTGATCCATATTGACTCTTGTGCGGAAATCACCCGGAAGATAATCGATTTCATATGAAATCGTATCACTGTCGCTTTCGAGCTTAGAATCAACAATAACATTTCGAATTAATGTGACTCGTTCGAATTCATCATATACAGGTTCCAATGCTTCAATTATGATGTCTGTCAATTTTGAATCATAATTGCCAGCCATATCAATTAACCCATATAATGAATCAATCGTCAACGGTTTGACACATTCACATTCTTGGTTGTCATTCTGTAATATCTGTTGATCAAGCAGGTATGCTTCGATATCACCGAGAACATCCATGATGTTTCGTTTATCATCAACTGTTTTCAGAATCTGATTCAACTCATTAAACAGTTTTTCAGCAATCAGAATGCAAGATGTTGTACCATCACCAACATTTCGATTTACACGATCAATGATTTTCTTGATTGCAAGATAAACCATTCTTTTGTATGTATGTGAGAATCCCAATGCATTGAAAACATTGTATCCATCTTTCGTTGCATATGTTTCATTTTGATCAGAAATTAAAACTGCAGATGCATATGGACCATAAGTTTTCCGCAGATTATCCGCGATGCATTTGAATGTTTCTTGAACAAGACGTTTGAAATCTTCTTCTGGGATAACATTCACATTGTTATCATGTGCATACTGGGTAAAATCATAATGTTTAGAATAACCAAGTTCTTCTGCAATTGCGTCATTCATCTTTAGTTCCTCCTTTATTTGAAGAGATCTTTTCGATCTCTACTTTATCAAAAAGAATCTCGTTAGTCAAATACTGATTAACTTCGGATTCATAATCTTCATATAATAATAGAATATCAACACCGCTTATGATTGGTATATAATCACGTGATACAATACCTCTCAATGAAATCAATGTAGATCGAAATACGACATGATCTGTACGTATATCAAACATTTTCTTATTAATCATTAAAGTCAATTCAAGAATTTTTCCATGTACTTCTGCAACTGTATCACCACTGATTTCAACATCTGCATTGTCACACGCCTTCAAACCTTTGATTGTCATTTTATGATTTTCGATCATAATTTGTAAATCTTCTGCATTATTTTTTATACGAGTTCCAATCTCTTTCAATGTGTCAAGCTTTTCACTTATTATTTTATTATTTGAAATATGAAAAAATCGATTGTTACGGTATAATTGAAATAATACAAATAAATCATCTGCTGAACGTGTGATGAACATAGCCGTATGTAAAGATACATCACCGACATCAATAATCCTTTGCATACATTCATCAAATTTATATATTCCTGTCATAATGTTTTTGACAATAGTTTTGAATTCGTTCACATCAGATTCAAGTTGTGCTTTTCTCCTCTTTGCTTCTTTTCGTTTAGAAAAAAATAACATATGTCTACCTCCCTATCAGAAGTCTACAACTGTTATAGTATTCGCGATTTTCATGAGAGAATACCACAGTCTATTCGTCATAGGTTCGTCAGATAATACGACCACCAACGAATTAAATCTATGGTATACGGCATCATCAATGGTTATTATATTTGCAGGTTTTACATATAATGATTTCTCGGTATATTTATATGACAATGTCGAATAAATATGTTTCAGTGATGAATGAACACGAAGCTGCATCAAAGGTTTTGTTACAGATGATAATGTTAACATCGTACCAGGTCCAACTGTAACTGGTTCTCTATTCTGATCATTATATAAACGAATCTCTTCAGAACCAACAATGAATTTTTGATTTTTTCGAAATTGAGATTGTATTTGTTTACGTTGAATTATATTCAAAACCTCTTGAGAATTGGTGACATATTGATTTGTATCGATTTTACCAATACTACGTTTTGACATTTTCATTTTCTTAAATTCAGTATGGATTTTTCTATCAATACATCTTGAATCAATCCCAAACATTGATCGTGCTAATGCTGTCATAGGAGATTGTTTTGATAAAGAATCATATAATGTTGGTATTGTATGAAAATCAATCCCATTGAAATCTAAAGGATCAACAATTTGAAGGATTTGTCCATTAAAGTTTTCATGAATTGATTTTAAACAATTCTCCGGAATCAAATGCGCATTTTGAATAATGATTGCTTCATACATTGTAAGTTTTTGATTAACTAACACCATTCGGTATCCGGATTTTAATTCCATCGGAAATTTATGATATGGATTCATTTGTTCTTCAATAGATGGGATTCGAATGGATACAAATAAATCCATATAATACATATAATTGTGCATTGGTTTCTTTAATAAACCAATATAATCTTGACATCCATCTATTACAAGGATTTGATTTAATTCATAATATTTCATACATGCATCCATTGCATATTTGAATATTGAAGTTCCAATGACACCGCCAACTGTTAATACATGATTGCGATTCCATAACGGTGCAAAATGATCTTCCATTAAATCAATCATTTGTGAAATTTCTAAAGTAGACAAAAAAAACACCTCCATATGATATGGATGAAAGCGGTGGGACGAATCCCACCGCTTTTCCATAATATGAATTTGTTTGCGCAAACAAATTACGCACGAATGCTGTTGAACACAGCGTCGATGGAAACACCGCTGGAGCTTACAGAACGGATGTTGTGATATACGTTAACACCCCATGTGATTGCAGCAGCATTATTTCCTGCATCAGACACGTAACCGAATGCCATCACACCATCAATCTTGTCCGTGTCAGCATCTTTACACATATCCTTGATGATCAGCTCCGGACGCAGGTAAACACCGAAACGCTTGTTTACCTGATCATAGAAGATATCAGGACGACGAATCAGTCTTTCCAGACGATCACCATAGATACCCTGTTCAGCAAGACGCTGCAGAGTGTCCGGTTGCTGACGAACCAGTGCAATGTTACTCGGGAACATGAACTGTTTCAGAACTTCGACAACATCATCCTTGAAACGAATGCCAGACGCATTCTCTTCCATGACTTTGTCAACATAAGTCTGAATCGGTTCAACAATACGGATGTCTTCCGGACGGAAGATGACACGCATGACAACATAACATTTGTTTGTTGTCATCGGCTTTTCCCAATCAGCTCTGTTATCCCAAAGCTGGAAATCACAGTCAAACCGGAAGCCCAACTGATTCTGAAGATACTCGACGATATCGGAAGAGCTTACGATGTGATGATCAACGGGAAGTGTCTTGAGATTACCCTTTGTTGCCATAGGATTATTCCTCCTTGAAATTATTTATTAGAACTCTGAATAGATACGCAGATGTATATACTCAGCGTTTTAATTACAGATTGTTGGTCAATATTTAACTCATTAAATGGAATACCATAGAGTTTCTCTGAAAATGTCATCAACAGATAGTCCGGAATTTCTCCTTGATTATATTCGGAGAGCAATTGTTCAACTCGATTCAGATCTTTGAGCTTTTCTTCAATGAATGGAATCTCGATCCGATCAAGTTTATTCATTTTCAAACGCATAATACCACAAAGAGCTTGTGCGCGCTCCTTGAGAATATCATCGGCATCATCTTCTGAACAAACGATCGGATCGGTTAACAATTCATTCGAAGCAATTTGTTTACAGAATTGATCGAATATCATTTCTTATGACCCCCAAATAGACTGTTCAACCCATGACGGAATATTCCATTGCGATTGCGGTTGGGAGAATGCTGAGGTATTGATGAAACCGCTACCGAAATATCCAGGTCTTCCATAATTCGGATTTGAGATACCCGGATAACCAGTAATGCCTTGCTGCTGACCATATGGCGAACCATATTGCTGTGATGCCCACGGATATGTCGTCGGCTGATATGTCATTGGTCGCATCTGATAATTGAAATCTCTTCTGGAGATATTTGACAAAGAATCAAATGCAGACATTGCAGTATTTGCAAATGCTCGACCTGTATCGATGATCGAATTTGCTTGATTACAAACAGAATTCACTCCATCGAATACTGCTGATACAGTAGGATTTGACATGGATCTAACCTCCTTTTGCTGTATTTTTGAATAGAGCCTGACTCTCTACTCAAATTGATGTAAATGATTGTGTCACTCTTTATATTGTTTATGGATCTGCAGTTATTTTATACGGACACGTTTCACGTGTATATTCAACTGCTTCTTCTGTTGTTTCTGTCTGAACTGAATTGTTTTGAATTGAATTGTCTGTTTCGATTGGTGTCGATACATTATCAGTTGGGTCATCATCTGACCAAACTCCGCTTACGTCTAAAGGTTCGGCAGAAGTTTCTGCTAAACTCATGATATACTTGTCATGTCTTCTATACCAGTCTTTTCTAACTTCTGGATCCGGATCATTTTCCGGATGAACAACCCACTCCGTAATCTGTGGCCGTTTATATTCTCGCTCATACTTATCTCTTTCTTCTTCAGGTGTCAACGGTATAACAGGCTGAGGACCACCTATGTGAATTGTAGGTGCTTCACCAGGTGCAAATGGACGAGGATTTTCAACTTCCTTTTTCACCCGTTCAAATTCCTCTTTAGACAATTTCGGATGTGTCAATGCCTGATTGCGAAGAAGCATATCGAATGTAACATGACTATAGTCTGTATCATCGATTATCACGTCATTTGTTTTCGTTGATTCGCCACTGTTAAAAGATTCCGGAGCTTCCTTAAAAAAACGCCCTAACGGATCTGTATGCCGTCTTGCATGTTCCACCAAAGCAGACTCAGTTGGTGGGTTTGCAAATCTCAGTTCTGGCGGAGTTCCCGTATTACTTAAAGCTGTCAGTGCCGGAAAGTTTGGATCTGTGCACGGCGTTTGTGATTGATGAACCATGTACGGGTTAAATCCACCATTCGGATTGGTATGATAGAATGCACCATTATCAGTCAGCGCATTTCTCATCTCTTTAGCCTGCCATTCTCTCAATTGGTCATACGGTTTCCAACCGCTTGTCTGATAATTATTCATATTATTAGACGACCAAGGATACTGATCAGGCTGGCCCATATCACGCCTGCTCATATCAGGATAATGATTTGTGTTTACAGCCATATTATGTGCCCATGCAGGGGGCTGTTGCATCGGCTGATTCATCATTGGTTGATTCATCATCGGCTGTTGCATTTGAGGCTGTGGAACATTCATCATTTGTTGTGGCATAACAGGAGGATTGATTGGCATGGAATATCTTCTCGTATCCCAATTCTGCCAAGCACGTTTCACGTTCTCACGCATAGCATTCTCATACATTGCGTCAGCAGTCATCCCATTATATCCATTACCCATCATCATCGTATTCATTTGTTGCTGCTGTGTGATCATTCGATTTCTTTTGTCGAAATCATAATCATACACTTTCGGATATACATAGCAACCGCCCATTTGCTGTTGCATTGGATAATTAGGGTAATTTTGTACATATTGCGGCGGGTAATTCATAACCTGATTATTACTCGCCCACGGATAAGTTGATTGATACTGAACCGGTTGTTGCATTGGAATCATTATCGGCTGCATCATCTGCGGCTGATACATCTGAGCAACAGGCATGCCAATTGCACGACGTGAAAAGTCATATGTGCATTGCTGCATTGGTTGTTGTATCATTTGCTGTTGGGGATAATACTGATATGTGGGATACGTATAAGGGTATGTATAATAGTAACCCATATTTGTATTACCAGATAATCTATCAATGATAGTACTGATGGCAACACAGATCCCTGCAATCCCCGTAATGATCAACGAAGGATCAAGCATAGATTATTCATCCTTTCTTTTTAATATTAATTTGATACATTTGGAATCTTTCAAGATTATATAAACGCTACATGAGTCGGATGTTTATCGCTACTAAACATATACTCATAGAGACACGACCAATCTACAGCTTATTGGCTCTTACATATAATCTTTAAAATTTATGCGGTGGACTTGTATATCTAAAGTATACTTCCTCCGGATTCCAGATAAAGTATATATGTGTTTAAAAATAAAAAAATTTCTATGGGGGCATGAAGCCCCCATATTTTATTTTTTCATTAATTGAGAATAAATTGATGTAATATATGTTGCAACATCATATTGTATCGTATCTGTTGATGCCGATACAAACAAACCGATATCTTCACAGTGTAAACCGTTAATCGTAAAAAAGTTGGATCTTAGAAAATCATATAATATTTGAAAATCTTCTTCTGTGTCAACATGAAATGACATCTGAATACGTCCATACATCATACCTCGTTGATCTGGTACTTTTTCCATGATGTCTGATATCGAACGTGTTGATGTATCAACAATACCAAGCATCGTCCCATAGTTTTCAATATCATATGTCTGAATCATTTTGCGAAGCATTGCAAATTTCTTGAAATCAGGTTTGTAGTTTGTATCGAATATTTCCATATGAAATACACTATAGAAAGTCGATATATTATACATCTTTCTTTGAGGATTATCTTCCTCAAATAAAAAGAAATGCATCAACTTCCATATACTTTCAATCGAGTTTATGTTTTCTGGAATCTTGTCTTGCAAAGTCGATGGTGTTGCCATATGAATATAATTGATGCATTCTGAAATTGACATGTATACGACACTTTCATCTTCTGGCGGAAGCTCATTAAACAAATCATCATGTTCATGAATATCGACAATATCTGGGTATGTATGCTCACCACGACGAAGATATGTATCGGTCCAAAATGTTCTGTAAAACATCTGGACCATTGAGTCTGGACGAATAGTCAATGGAAAATAAAGTGATTCAAATAATTTATCATTTTGAATATGTTTTTCAAGCAACAAATTTGCAAATTTTTTTATTTCTTCTCCAGCAATAATCTTTCCAAGTTTAATAAATTTCATATCATTCACGCTCCTAATGAATAAGTTTTTATTTTGTAGACCCAAAATTAATATCTATAATAAAGGAGGTATCGTCATGGGATTTCTGATTCCAGGCGTTTCTGCGTCAACGCAAAGTGAAACACCGAATCCACAACAAGCAGCGGCGATGCTTTATTGTTATTCTCCGAGATTATTTGGTTCTCCTCCACAGTTAACAAGTTTAAACGACATCCGTTCAATGAGTTCTTATGATGGTTCTCATGAAGGACCTGTAGGTGATTTTTATTTGAATCATGTATTACGTGATGCACAAGTTGCAAACTTTGTTGTTGGTCGTGCTCGTTTTACAGGTGGTATGTCGTCTGTTCGTCAAGCAGTAACGGTTGCTGCGCAATATATGCATGCATTATCAAAATATGGCGGAACATCAGTTGGTAATATCGAAGAAACATCATATACGGATTTAATCGCAAAAGCTGATGAATATGAGACATATCAGTCAGCAACTTCAAACAAAAAAGAAGAAGAAGATTCATCAAGTAAAGGTACAGATACGTATACAACAATCAAAGCAAAAGAATTGGGTTTATTATCAGATGTCGATGAAGATTTGGATGTTTCTTCCGATTTAACTACAATTCGCGATTTATTGAATGATAGCGTCGGTACATGGTTCGGTGGAAAATTGGCAGCACCGTTCTTAACATCAATGGCAGTACAACAACCATTCTACACATTTGATAGTGACTGGTCTTCATACATCAATAATGTTAAAATGATGATTAATTCTGCAATTGTTATGCTTGGATTACAAGATGCCACAGTTCGAATTGGAGATATTATGTATCCAATTGCACCAACAACAAAGATTGAATCAGATGGCTCGAATGATGTCTGGGCAAATTATCGTTACATCACACCAACATCCGGTGTAGGTCAAGTACAACAGCTTGACTCACAGAATGGTGATACATCACAATATGTATCATTTATGATTGATCCAAAGGGTATTTCGGAATCATATCAGAATTCTGTTGGTGAATCCAAAATATATTCATCTGTTTTGAATATGGGTAGTGAATACGGTAATGAAATCGCGTTCATTACATCATCAACAGCAACTGGACTTGATGACGCCATTTTGAAATTGACTGACGATGTCGTTAGCGCAGCAGAATCGATCATGTCTAATCTTGGCGGTGCTGGACGATTCACAGCATCATTGGCATCATCCATGTTCCGTTCATTCAAAGGCGATCATAACATTTATCCACTGATTTTCCAACAGCACACTTCGAATGGTTCTGAAATATCGATGACAGTAAAACTTCGTGCATCTGGCGGAGATGCTTATTCTTATTTGACGGAAATACTTGTACCAATGTTCTTTGCATTAGGTTTAGTACTACCGCAGATGTCAAAGAATTCTGCAGCATCGTATAGTTATCCACCGCTTGTGCAATGTAATATTCCAGGTATATTTGGAACAAGACTTGGCATGGTAACAAGTTTGTCAATAACGAAGAATCCAGATGGTACTGATGTATCTGTTTACGGATATCCTACATCCGTTGACATGACAATTAATGTGACTGATTTACAACATACACTAATGACATCTCCGATGGATAAGTTGTCTGTTATGTTGAATAATCATACGATGTTTGATTACATTGCACAGTGTTGTGCAGTTGATAAATATCGTATGAATGGTTCAATGCGAATAATTACGAAAGCGATTCTTGCAGCATCAGATGGAAAGAATTTGTCATACAATCTTGGTTCTGCATTGAAATCCGACTTTTATTCTTGGGCAAATCGTTTCTTAAATACAAGCAGAATACAATAAAAAAAAGAGTGGGGCAATGCCCCACTCTTTATTCGATCTTTCCAAGAATTCTTAACATTGATAATGACATCAGGTGAGGATCAAATGTTGAAAACATTTTACTCATTGGAATTGCATCTTGTAATGGTATACGAATTGATCCGAGTTTTAATGTACTAATTTGAATCCCAGGAAAACATTGATTCGTTTCGTCAACAAATACAGACGGAACCATTGTAATTCCATCAGATGCCATTGCTTTTTCTGTTTGAAAACGTTCCAACGCTTTTGCATTGATTTCGAATTCAGAACGACCAACATTTGGAAATAGTTCATATAAATTATCTGATATTAGTTTAACGCATTTCTCAAGCATTGATATAAATGAGAAATATTGTGATGATGTGATATAGATACTATCTTCACCATAACCATGTGTCACCGATATAGCATATGATGGTGACACTGTTGTTGATGTACTTCCTTCTCGCTGATAAATTGTTCGGAAATCACCTTCAGATTCAAATGTATAAACATACAATACATTCAGACGTTTATCAAGTGATCCTCTAAATAATTTATAATTGATTCTTTGCATTATTTACTTTCGCCCCCTTCTGGTACATGATACTTGATATTCATATATGTACTCAGAACGAGTTTATCTAACAGCTTATTGTATTCTTCAATGCTGTTACAGTTGAAACGAATCGCAGGATTCGGGAAATGATCTTGGATAAATCTGAATAAGTCATATTTCACATTCGGATATTTATTGATATTGACATCTGATATTGTCGAAATATCTGCCCAAGGTGAAATCATACCAGATTGCCCAACATCCTTAGAATAATCCAAAAGATCAACAAGTCCAATCATAGATGGATGAAGTTGTCTATGAACGAAATTAATCTTATGATTATCAAGACGCCCCAACGAATTCGGACCTTTCTTCGTCCAGCGTAAATGCTGAGGATAATCCAAATCATTTGCAAAGTCAGTAACATGTACTGTACCAAGCTTATAGATATTTTTCAAAATCAATTCTGGACGGAATTTTACTGCTGGTTGCATATCTGTCATCTTCAGAAGTAATCCAAACTTAAACATCTTCTTCAGTTTTTCAGATACTTCAGCAGTTACAATTGTTGAGATGACTTCATTCAGACGAAGTCGTTTGTTTTCATATGAATAAATATTAACGTCTGTAAATTCTGTCTGCAACACATAACGCAATAATGCAATCATATTCCGTTTGTCA